>Ga0181599_1001896_pt1 | contig 19528 bp, 14 predicted proteins | sample 041ome_3_FD_148658 | JGI IMG/M metagenome (GOLD analysis project Ga0181599, IMG submission 148658) | Coastal salt marsh microbial communities from the Groves Creek Marsh, Skidaway Island, Georgia - 041405US metaG (spades assembly) | ecosystem: Environmental > Aquatic > Marine > Intertidal zone >...
GTTTGCCAGAAGAGATTTAGGAAATCTAGTCATTTGCAAATCCACATGCGTATTCACACTGGAGAGAAACCGTATGAATGCGACGTTTGCGAGAAGCGTTTTATTCAATCTGGTAGTTTGCAAAGCCACATGCGTATTCACACTGGAGAGAAGCCGTATGAATGTGATGTTTGCCAGAAGAGATTTAGGACATCTAGTCATTTGCAAAACCACATGCGCACTCACACTGGAGAGAAATCGTACGAATGTCATGTGTGTGAGAAGAGATTTACGAGAACTGATCTTTTGCAAAACCACATGCGTATTCACACTGGAGAGAAACCGTATGAATGTGATGTTTGCGAGAAGAGATTTACGACAACTGGTAGTTTGCAATACCACATGCGCACTCACACTGGAGAGAAGCCGTACGAATGCGACGTTTGCGAGAAGCGTTTTATTCAATCTAGTAGTTTGCAATACCACATGCGTATTCACACTCGAGAGAAACGGTATGAATGTGATGTTTGCCAGAAGAGATTTACGAGAACTGATCTTTTGCAAATCCACATGCGTATTCACACTGGAGAGAAACCGTATGAATGCGATGTTTGCGAGAAGAGATTTACTCAATCTAGTAATTTGAAACGCCACGTGCGTAACCACCATTAGCTCTTTTAACATTGTACATTCTTTTCTTCGCAGCAGCTGTGTAATTATAAAAAACGTTTTATATTAAAACAATTAAAATAGAATGAACATTTTTCTGGTTCTTCTCTGTGTCTATCGTGGGCCGGCGGCGGCATCAGCGGCAGCAGCAGTTCCGCCGCTACTGCGCAAGAGGGAGTTGATGAACCGAGCGGTGATTCTTTCCGCGACGCCGCCAATCACGGCGCGCACGAAATCTTGTGCGCTCGGTTGACGCAACGCGTTTGTCAATACCGTCAATTGTTTTTGGGCTTTCTGTAAATCGAGCTCGCCGCCAGTTGTCGATGATGAGGATGACGACGACGACGCGTTTGCGTAGAGCTGAAAGCATCTGCTCACGCTCTCTCTCGTTCGCTCCAAGTCTTTCTTTTGAGCGACGGAGCCGCCGATGGTGATTGGAGGTAAGCTTTTGATTTGCTCCGGTAACGCGTCCACTAACGGTTTCAAGTTGGGATCTTTGGCGATATCGTTCGCCGAGGTCAACATTAAAGCTTCGATGACTTTGATCGTTTCTTTTTCAATCAACGGACGCAGAGTGTTTTTACCGTTATCGTTATCCAAAGCGAGATCAAGCAGAGGCGGTAACACATCCTCGGCGTTGAATTCACTGTTTTTCGAACCTTCCCTGAGTAAGTTTTCCAAGCGGTTCCATCGAAACACGTCGTCTTTAAACATTAACTCTTTGAAACTTTCTCTCAACTCCGGTCGAGGGTCCGTAAGCAAACGTCTTGCGACGTACGGGTATGCTTTTGCCAACACTTTGAATTTCGGATCCGTACTCAGCGCTAATCCTTCCAACACGGTTAAACTTCGTAAAATTAAAGCGTAATACCCGGGAACGTTGAACGGGTACGCATATAAGACCCCGCCTAACCCGTCCGTGATGGTTTTAAAGTTTAACTCTTCCACCGACGCTTCCAACACATCGTCGAAAAAATTCGCCAAAGCCGGGACGATTGGTTTTACGTCAACACTTTCATCCAAAAACTCCAGCTTGTAATAATCCTTCGCCATGGCCTCGTAGTCTCTGTTCACCAAGTGCACGACGTGGTCGATGATTGCATATCTCGCAGTTTCCGGCGTTTCAGACATCATCCCGAAATCGAGAAATGCGAGTTTCCCTTCCTTTGTGGCTAATAAATTCCCCGGATGAGGATCGGCGTGGAAATACCCAAACTCCAACAGTTGCCTCAACGAACACTGAATGCCAATGTCCACTAGACTCAACACGTCCAAACCTTTCTCTTTTAATTTTTCGCGCTCGGAAAGTTTTGTGCCTTCGATAAATTCCATGGTCAGAACTCTCGCAGACGTTCGCTCCCAATCTATGGTCGGGACGACGACGTCGGGATGATCGCCATACAAACGCGCAAAGCGTTCAGCGTTGATACCTTCTTGCACGTAATTCAACTCCAAAAACACGCGTTCGGCAAACTCGTCGACTAACGAAACAATCGATGTGTTCAAACTCTCCACGTTTGCGTCCACCACCGCGCCGAACATGCGAATGAGATGAAAATCGAGCTCCAGACCTTCATAAATAGACGGACGCTGCACTTTCAAAGCGACAGTTTTGTTCGTATCCAGCGTCGTCGCTTTATAAACTTGGCCCAACGATGCCGCCGCGATTGGTTGCGGTGTTATCGTTTTAAACGTGTCCTTCATCTTCCTCCCCAACTCTTTCTCCACGAGCGCAAACGCCTCTTTATCCGAAAACGTCGGCAACGCGTCTTGCAAACTCGACAACTCCTCTAAGTACCGCCCTGGCAACAAATCTGGTCTCGTCGACAGCGCTTGTCCAACCTTCACGAACGCCGGCCCTAACTTCGTCAACTTTTCTCTCAACTGCGCGGCTCTCACCCCGGCGTTCTTCTCCACCGAATCGCTTGCCGCGTCCGCGGCGACCAACGTCAACCAACTCCCAATCGACGTCGCAATCTCCACCGCACGAAACGCAACCTTCACGGGAGATTTCTTATACTTTTGGCTCGTTCGAATCGGGTCGTACGGTAACGGCGCTTGCGATCGCTGCGTCGCCACTTTCTGCGGCCCCGTCATATCCACTATGCCGTCGCCGCACCCCGCCGATTCCGTCTTGTACTCCGGGACTAACAGTTGCTCTAACGAAGATTTACTCTTGTTATTATTCTTCCTCTCTTCTGTGATTTTTCCATCCATGTCGTCGTTCGCGGTGCTGTTATCGTTCATTTTCTTCTCGGACGACGTCGCGCCTCCTCCCGCGTTCTTCTTCGTGTTCCTCTTAATCCTCGCATCGCTGGACCGCAACGAGCTTAAACTCGCGCTGCTGCTCGAACTGCTGCTCGTAAACCCGTTCGAATCCACTCGTGAAGATGAAGATGATGAAGAAGACATCGACGACGTCACCTCTGGTTCCCGTATCGCGCCTATCGTCGTCGTCGTCGTCGTCGTTCGCGTTCGTCTTCGTCTCCCACTTTTGGAAACGGAGACGACGACGTAATCCAATTTTTTATCCCACCTTTTCGAAGAAGCGCGGAGAGGTTGCGTCGTCGTTGTTGTTCTTCTTCTCCTCCCTTCGTTCAATACTCCTCCGGCGCCAGCGCGGGAGATGAACGACGACGATGCCATCGCGCTGGCCGTCGTCATTTCGGTGTCTCTCGTCTTTTCTCGGAATAAAAAGTGTCGCGTTGGGGAAGTTTTTTGTGTCGACGTAGACGCTCAAACGCGTGTGTGTTTGCGTGAAAAAAAATGAAGAAAGGCTTCGAAACGAGGCGTCGCGTAGTTTATTCATCACTTGTATCGTTGTGTGTGTGCATACATATATAGCAATAAATCTCTCTCTCTCTTCTCTCTCTCTCTCTCTTTCTTTTCGTTAAATACTATTATTCTTGCTGCGCCGTGACTTTCTCGAGCGCTTTGGTCGCTTCGCTCCACTCGATATCTCCCGAACTCAAATCGGCGATGAATTTTGCCACCTCGTCGACTTTAATGCGCACTTGTTCGCACGAGTCTCTCTCGCGGACGGTAACCGTCTCGTCTTTCGGGGTGGACGTGTGGCCGATGGTTCTGTGGTCGATGGTGATGGCGAACGGGACACCGAGCTCGTCCGTTCGGCAGTATCGTTTGCCGATGGAAATGGCGGTGGTGTCTAATTTTGCGGAAACCGCGAGTTTGGTCAACGATTTGTAAATCACGTGAGCGGCGGCGTTCATTTCCGCGTTGTTCACGAGAGGGAAGATTGTGCATTTGATCGGAGCGACTTGCGGAGGAAGCTTGAAGACGGCTTTGTTTTCGTCGTCACCTTCGCGAACGTAAAACGCGTGTTCAAAGAGGCAATACATAATTCTTCCGATACCAAACGACGGCTCGATGACGGACGGCGTGTAATTTCTCCCGCTCACTTTTTTCGTTTTCTTTTTCATTTCGAGCACCATGTCCTTCGTAATCGTCGCTTTCCCACCTTCTATGCCTTGAACGTTCTCCAAATCGGTTTCGCCCTTGTCTTCGAAATCTTTCTCGATCTTCGCCGCCGCGGCTTCGTCCAACGACGTCAACGCGTCGATGACAAACTTTTGGTCTTTTTTAAACGCTTTCCCTAATATCTGTTTGTTCATTTTCACCTCTACAACGATTTCTTCGACTGGTTCGTCGAACAACTCATACGCTTGTAAATCTACTTTGCTCGCCTTCGAGTGCGCGTCTAAATCGTACGCCGATCGATCCGCCAAACCGACACACTCGATCCATCCGTAGGAGCACTCAATCTCCGCGTCCCAGCAATCTTGCGCGTAGTGCGCCATCTCGTGTCTCAAATGCTGACGAAATCGAACGCGTTGCATGTCCACGCCTAACTCTTTCAAAAACAAGTGCGTTCTCGCGACGAAATACGCCAAAGTCTGGTTCGCGATGATGCCCTTCTCCACAGCCTCGCCCGTTTTCATCAAAAACGGTTCTTTTTTCCCGGCTTGCAACTGAGCCTCTTGACTGAACAAGTTCAACTCTATCTCCGCAACTTCGTCAAATCTCGGGTGGTCCTTCTTCGTCGGATGGCAAAAGTGCTCGATTTCCGCTTGCGTGAACTCTCTCACTCGCAACAACCCGGCTCTCGGGGCGATCTCGTTTCTGAACGATTGCCCAATCTGCGCGCACGCGAACGGCAACTTCCCGCCGTTAAAATACAACAACTCTCTAAAGTTCACAAACATGCCTTGCGCAGTTTCTGGCCTCAAAAACCCTTGAATGTTCCCACTCGGCCCAATCGTCGTCGGAAACATCAAATTGAACGGGTACGGATCGCTCAGCTCGTTCTTCGTCTCTGGACTGACGCAGCCGCACCTCTTCAACGCCTCCTTCATCTCATCTTCCTTCAACTCGTCCAATCTCGCGTACAACATCTCAAGCTCCGCTTTTTCATCCTTCCTCGTCGCTGGATCCGCGATCAACTCTTCCAATCGATCGCCCAACAAATGGTCCGCGCGAAAGCACTCCTCCGTCTGCACGTCTTTCACCATCAAATCCGTGAACCGATCGACGTGCCCACTCGCTTTCAACACCGTCCCTAACGTCACCGACGGGCACTCCACTTCCAACATCGACTCTTCGATCACAAAGTGGTGCCGCCAAATCTTTTGCACGTTCGCCTTCACCGCGCACCCGGGAGGCCCGTAGTCGTACAATCCACCCACGCCGCCGTAAATTTTAAAACTCGGAATATAAAACAATCTCGATTCCAACGAGTTGGCCACTTTCGCCCGGAAATCTTCCTTCGACTTCACCGCGTTGTCCCCGGACTCTTTCCTTCGCGCGATTTCCTCGCTCAGCTCGATCTTGAGTTGCTTCAGCTTTTCAATCGCCCGGGAAATGTCTTCCTGATTGGGACTTTCCGCCGCTTTCAACGCGCGGACCGTATCGCCTTGCTGCGTGACGAGGTCTTGGAGATGCTCGATGTCGACGAGCTCTGCCGCCGCTGGTGGTTCTGCCGTCATTTTAACAACGCGTCGTGTGTTTATGTGTTAGTGTGTTTATGTGTAAAAGTGTGAGATGGAGGAGATGTGTTCGCGTGTAAAATAAGTTTTTAGAACGCGGACGATGAGGATAAAAAGTGGCGACTACTCTCTTCAAAAAAGTGGACTCTGACTAGTTTTACAACGCTCTAAAATTAAAATAACATTTGCGCGCTTCTTCTTGTTCTTCCTCTCGTCGTTCTTGCTACTCTCGTTCTTTTCCCGCGCGGTTTTCGTCGCCGATGTTGTTGTTGTTGTTGTTGTTGTTGTTATTATTTTCTACGTTTTTTTCGTCCTCCTTCTCCTCGCGCGTTCCGACGTCGTTTTTGTTTTCGTCGAGCGCCGCCGCCGCTTTTTTCATCATGACGACGGCGGACGGGTCGATGCCGATGCCGACGTGAGAGCCGCTCGCGGTTAAGTTTTCGTTGGAATATTGTTTGTGCAGTTGTTGAAGATGATGATGCGATTGTTCGCCCGGTGCTCCTGGTAGTATTGCGTCGCCGCCGCCTCCTCCGGTGGCGAAATATATGGCGTTTTTGCCGAGCTCTTCTAAATAGCTCGTGGCGCCGAAAGCGTACGATCTTCGAATGTTAGCGTTGATAAAATCTCCGCCGCTTCCGGCTATACCACCATACGCGGAGCCCGGAGCGCCGCCTGCGCTGCCTCCAATCCATCCGAGCTGGTTTTCGCGAGCGTTGTTTTGTGCGCGGGCTCTTTCGCGTTCGCGTTTGAGCTTTTCGTGTCGATCTTTAGAGACCATCGGTCGTTTCCTGTTCAGAGCGAGTTGCGAAGCGTTTTTGAAACGGTGTGAAACGCCACTGCCGCCGCCTCCGGATTTTGCAATCTCCGCGGCAAAGTCCGGGGACGAGCTATCGTTCCGCGGTCGCGGCACGTGGGATTGGTCGATGCTTCCGCCCGCAGAGTTTTCCGAATCTTGTCCGCTGAAAGAAATCGTCGGCGGCGCTTGACTCGCAAGAATTTTCTTCCTTTTCTCCTCGTCTCGAGAGATGAGGTCTCTGGCGCTCATTTGTAATAGATCACGCGCCAGTTTCGGTAAGAAATCGGGAATGTCCTCGACGATGGTAACTTTGAATACCGATTCGTCTTTCGTTCGCGCCGGTATGTACTCCACCAACGCTCGACTGTTCTCCGGGTACTCCTCCATCGTCTCTCTGATAAACGTCAAGACTTTCTCCGCGAACATCAGAGCCACCTCTGGCCGCCACGCGTTTTTTTTATCCGCCGCTAACGCGTAACTCGGAAGCTTCATCGTTTCTAAATTTTGCATCTTTTGCACCATCCCGTGGTCGTCTCGAAAGCCGACTAAGATTTGTCTCACCCCGACCGTGAACGATTGCGCCCACCATTTCAAAAGCTTAAACTTTTCAAAATTCACTCTTTGTTTCTTCGTGTCGATCTTTCTGCTCGTTTTTAATTCGACGTAACCGGAAAGGCCCTCGGCGATACCGTTCCAACAATCGACTTCGCCGCCTAACAACAATTTCGTGTTCTCGCCGAGCTTAGATTTTGTCACCGTACAAAACGATTCGCGACAGTCCACCGCGTTCGCGTGAGGTTTCTCCGACGTCACGAATTCCTCAAACGCGAACCCCCAATAGCTCATTCGTTCGTGCCACGCTAAATCTTTCTCGCTTTTCGTTTGTTGTTGTGTTCCGCGCTGCTGCGCGTCTTTTTTGTTCTTCAACATCTCTCGCGCCTCTTCGAGCTTATGTTCAGCCTCGAGGACGTTAAGTACCAAAGTCGCCGGTCGTTTGCTTTTCGTCGTCGCGTTGTTGTTACTTCTATCGATTCCCTTCCTCAAAGCCTCGTCTCGGATGCCTTTTCCTCTTCCTCCGGCCGCGTTGGTGGTAACCGTATCACCGCCAGGAGACCCATCTCCTCCACCGGAGGAATTCGTCGCGTTGTTCGTGCTATTGTTCGTGTTCGTGCTACTCGTCCTCTTCAATTTGCTATTATTAGTATTATTCGTCGCGGTGTTTTTGTTGCTATCATTATTGCGAGTGTTCATCCTGCGAGCGCCTTCTTCGACGTCGCGTTTCTTCATTCCTTCTTCTTCTTCTTCACCATCTCTTCCTCCAGCGGCGGCTGCGGCGGCAGCGGCGTCATTTGCGACGACGACGACGACATCCTCGTCCTCCCCGTCGCAATCGAACCTTCTTCGCACTAGCTCGCACTCCATTCGAAATCCTTCCCGGCTTTCCCACGGCGCGCACAAAATCTTGCTCATGTTCCCTCGCCAAGATAACACGTCCACGTCTGCGCTCGAAGAAGATAACGACATCAGAATATATATATATATATATAAACAGAGAAAGATAGAGAAGATGCACTCGTCAGTAGTGCGGCGATAATAATAACAACAGTAGAAAAAATTGGACTCGATGCGCGAATATACGAAGCGACGAGAAACGACGCGGCGCTTTTCCCGCGAGCGAGAACGCGAACGACGCGAACACACACCATACAACAAAAACTACTAAAATAAAACAAAGAACAAACAAAAAACAGAACGCACCGAGCAACAAACTCGCCTTCCCGCTTCTCTCCAAGCTCTCGAACAGCGGCATCAGCGGCGCCGGGTATTCGTTCAATCGATCCCGATCCCTAAAATTCGCAAAACCTTCGTTCAAGTCGAACGGCATTCGAACTTCTCTGACTCTTTTCAAATTCCTCGCGTCGAAAAACGTATCCCCGCTCTTCGTTTTCGAAAAGTGCGACACTTCGATCGGTTCCGAGTACGGAAGCATCGTCGTCGTGGGATGAGGAGAAGAAGAAGACGAAGTAGTGGAGGAGACGTGTCGATGACTGTTTTTGAGGAGCAAATCGCTCACGGAAACGACGGCGACGGAAGAGACGTCTTCTTTCTCTTCTTCTTCTTCTTCTTCTCGAGCGACGGGAGGCAGATGCGAAGCGGCGGGAGAAGACAAAGCCGGAGGACGATCGCCCTCTTTCGAAGAAGAAGAAGAAGACGCCTTTTTCGATGGCATTTTGATACGTATCGCGCGGCTAATTTGTAACGGTAATGTCTTTACTTTTTTCCCCAAGTTACTCACAATAATGAGCGCTAATAATAACAACAACGACAACAACGACACACCGACGGCGGCAGTCCATCATAAAGTCTGGGCGCCGAAACCGACCGAGCACTGCGTCTTGTGCGTGCCAGACAACGAAAAGAAGGTTCGTGTTTGTCTTTTTAACGCGCGTAATATTTTCATCTTCTCTCTCTCTTTTACTCTCTCTAAAATTTCCAATTCCGATGTGCGCGCTTTTATTAACGATATGACACTTTCTCTCTCGATACGCAGCAAGCGATGATCGCGCTGGCGAAAAAAGCGACCCAAACGGACGCTTTAAAACTCCTTCTCGTCGTGTGCGACCGAGAAGCGTTGGAAGGGCGCTCTGGTTTGCTCCCGGGAGGGTTTCCTTCGTGCATTTACATGCACTCGGACCAACCCAAGTGCCTGAGGAAGATACAGATGGAAATATTCAACTCGTAAGACTTCGATTTGCGCATAACGAATATGATTTTAACCTTTTTGACTTTACTCACACACTCACTACAGACCGTTCGACGCGTTCAAAGAGGAAATGGCGAAAGACGGGTGGACGCCGGAGATGTTTCGGAGAGATAACATTGGAAACTTACTGGCGACGACGAAGCGGTGCTTGCCGTGTTTCTCTTCTTCTTCGAACGGGCGAAAGAGAAAGGCGCCGCCGGTAAAATCATCGTCTCTGGAAAAAGAGAAGGAGGGAGAGAAAGACGACGACGACGACGACGAAGAGGACGACTTTTCTTCGACGATGCCGCTGAAAGCGAACGCGGTCGTTTTCAACTTTTCGTTTACCGACGACAACGAGTATTTCGAGTGCGCGAGAAGCGCGACGGGAGGCGCGAGTTTGGAAGATTTCGAGAGAGTACGCGTCATCAACGTGCTCAACGAAGCGGAGAAGGACGATTTAGAGACGAGGCTGTTTGAACGAGGCGTGCCACTGAGAGTGCTGCACAGCGCGAACGACGAGAGCGTGTTCGAGGAACCGCGCAGGAAGGGACGGTAAACGACGACATCGTTCGATTTTGGTCGAAGAGGAGGAGGAGGAGGAGGACGAATCCGACGACGACGCGAAGCGTAGATTATATGTAGTAGTAGTCGTAGTATTTTTACTATAGAGCATTTAAATGTAAAACTCACCAGCGGCAAAAGAAAACAACACGGACACATATAGACACACACATACACACATTGAGAGAGAGAGAGAGAGAGGGAGTTAAAGAAAGCGCCGGATGACTCGTTCCGAATACGAGTAGCCGTCGCGCGGTTGAAAGCGTAAAAAATATCTTTCTTTATCCTCACACCAAAACCCATCATCATCGCACTAAAAAAACCCATGTCCACAAAACACGTCGCCGCCGGATTGGGCGTTTCCGCCGTCACCGCCGCGTCTTTCCTGTACGGCGCGCAAATTTCCGACGTGTACTTCGCCGAGCGGGCGTTATCGAGCGAGCAATCGACGTTCGAAAAGCTCGAACAGACTAGACGGAGTTTGCGTCAAAGTTTGGAAACTTTGACAAAACAATCGCGAGAAACCGGCGAAAACCTCGATATCGCGCGCGAGAAACTCACCTCCGCGGAGCGCGAAACCGCGAAGTGTCGAGAGCAAATCGCAGAGTGGCAAAGGAGAGAGAAAGAGGCGAAAGAAATTCGGCAAAAGTATATCTCGGAGTGCGCGCGATTGGAAAAAGAACGCGTGGAGTTGCAAGTGAAAGAGAAAGAGCAGAAAGAAAAGGTGGAAAAGGCGAACGCGGCGTCGAGCGCGAGTAAAGAGAGGGTGAGCAAGTTGAGGAAGAACGCGGAGAGATGCATGGAACGGCTGGTTGGAAAGAAGAAGTAGACGTAGGGGTAGACAAAAACAAAAACAACAACAGATGATGACGACGATTAGCGTTGCATTTTTTATTATTAGGCTGTAGCTTTTATACGCGTTATCGTATATATTTAGTTCGTCACTCGTCGTCTTCGACGTCGAGCCAGTCGATGTAGGATTGGACGACTTCGCATCCTTTCGCGAGAAATCGAATGTGGTTTTGTTTGTATCTCAAAGCGGCCGGTAAGAGGGCCGTTACGTCGTTGATGTTTTGTTTTCTTCTTCTCTGTTCGTCGGCGGTTTCGATGAGCGACTCCATCTCGTCCTCTAAATCTGCGTCGGAGAGCGTTTCTAGGATCGCATTTAAGCGAGCGCTCCACGCGGCGTGGATTTTGAACGCGTTTTCCAACTCCGTTTTCGCGTTTGTGGTCGTTGTTTCTGCTGTCGTCGTCGTCGTCGTCGATACCGCCTCGCTAGCGTTGTCATCGTTGTATTCGTCGGTATCGTAATCGCTCTCGTCTAACGAAACGCTTCGAACAATCGCGTCGACGTAGTTCAACGTCTTTTCGTCCACGCCTTGATACACAATCTCCATCTCTTGGCACATCGAACGAACGCTCGTCGCGTTCAACGCCCACTTTTCATCGTCTATTTCTAATCTATCGAACCTATTCGCCTCTAAAGAAAATCCATACGCGCGCATCAACTCTTTGTTATCTAATCGTGGACCGTAGCTAATCGTAATCTCTTCGTCTTTCTTCACCGGTCGTCGCGTTTCTAACACGACGCTGCCGCCGCCGCCGTCCACCGTCCCGCCGTTGACTAACCGGAACAACGAGCCTTTCATACCTCCACCATCGCTCGCGCCTATTTTCTTCAACGCGGTGACGTTTTTCGACGCCGCGTGATTCGCCATATCAACGCACGGCGCTAAAACCGCGACGTCGGTATTATCGACGCGCGATTCGGGCGTTTCCCCGACTCGAGCGGCAATCGCTCGAGACCGAATCAACGAAAACGCGTAATACAAATCCTCCACGCTCGCGCCGTTGCGCAATCCAATCTCCTCCTCGCCCTTATACTGAATCTCAAATTTCACGTGCATCTCTTTTATCTTCTTCTTCAGCGCAATCGCGTCTTCGACCAACTCCCGATCGAACGATTCACACACCGCTCTCAACTCTTCCTCCTCTCTCGCGAGCAACATCGACGGCAACGCTTCCTTCGTCGGCAACCAGTCGCGCCCGTACTCTCGCCACACTTTGCAATCGCCCTCCTCCGCGATCGCCCAGAGCAGCCACAACGCTAAACCCATCTCTCTTCGTTCAGGGCTTTTTGCCTGAACCATTTTCTTCGTAAACGGTGGTAAATACGCCTCGTTTCGTCTCTCGAACGACTTTATTATATCAAACGCGGTTTTATCCGTAACGACTGATTCATCGATACCATCATCAAAACTACCACCACCAATCGGTGCGATTATGCACACGTCCAGCGGTACCTCGAGCAGCAACCCCGGCTCTTTCCACCCCACGTTCCCGTTCGCGTACAAGCCTCTCTCTTTTTTTGTCGTCGTCGTCGTCGTCGACGAAGACGAAGACGAAGACGAAGACGAAGGCGTTTCCAATCGTATCTGCGACCGGATTCCAAACCGTCGCATCGCGTCTTCAAACGCGTCTCGTTCCGACGCTTTACCTCCGATGAGAGAAGAAGAGCAGACGACTCTGAGCGACGACGACGATGAAGAACAAGGAGGAGGAGAAGGAGGAGCGAAAGGACGGAAAAAAGAGCACTTCGACGAGAAGAAGAGCGCCATGTCGTGCTTTTTTCTGTCTCTCTCTCTCTCTCTCTGCCGGAAAACCGTGCCGGATTGTTTAGGGTGTTAACCCTAAACCCTAAACCCTAAACTAAAAAATCCGCGCTCGTGATTTGACGCGCGTTCTCAACGCAACAACAACAACGCGCGGGCGCGGCGGCGGCGACGACGCGCGGCGCGATATATTATGCTTCCTCGAAAACCCACCACCGCGGCGCCGCGCGGCGGCTTGACGGCGAGAACAACGTCGAGAAGAGAGAGGCTGTTTATTTTCCTGCTCGGTGTAATCACCGGTCTCACGTTTCTTAAACGTGCACGAAAAGCACAAAACCATCACCACCACCGCGGCGTTGTCGTCGTCGAGCGAGGACGAACGTCTGCGTCTTCGTCGCGCGAAAAGTAACGACAACTTTAACGCGGCGGCGACGGCGATTATTATTGGCGGCGACGATGACGACGACGACGACGACGATAACGACGAGAGAACGCGGCGGAGAAGCGATGACGTAAAAACGAAGAAGAGCGTTGCGAGTGATTCTTCTTCTGTACGAACTCTCCCTCTTTCGGGCGAAAAATCCTCCGAGACGGCGCCGCCGCCACCGCCACGGGGGGGGGCTTCTTCGTCTTCTTCGTTCCAATATTATTGGGCATCAAATATCACTAAAGACGCTCAAAAGCAAGATGAAATTAGAAAAGCCATGCGAGCGTCGTACGGCGCGTACGAAAAGTACGCTTTCGGCTTTGACGAGTTACAACCTAAATCTTTAAGAGGTTCAAACAATCAAGGCGGCGTATCCGCCTCGGTTATCGATGCCATAGATACGCTGAAAATAATGAATCTAGAAGAAGAATACGAACGCGCACGCGCCCACATTTTAAACGATGAAACATCTGGAATAGAAAAATTAGCGTCGGCGAGACTGGATCGAGGCGTTTCGGTGTTCGAAACAAACATTCGCGTTTTAGGCGGATTGTTATCCATATACGATTTGACGTCGGATGAAAAATTTTTGGAAAGAGCGGTACAAGTCGCAAACGCCATAGCGCCGGCGTTTGAAACAAAGAGTGGTATTCCTTACACGATGATAAATCCGCTCACGAAAAGAGGCGAATGCTTTAGTTTTTATCAAAATAGCGCGGTTCTCGCAGACGCGGGTACGCTTCAGTTGGAATTTTTTACGCTCGCGGATAGAACGAAGAATAGAAAATGGTACGAGTATGCGAAGAAAGCTATGGATGTCATCTTGAGTTACAAACCTGTCAATCCAAACTCAATAAGCACGCCTTTAGGACTGTATCCTTTATTCATTAATCCGAGCACGGGAAAATTTACATCGGATCACAGTTACGCCATAGGCGCTTTAGGCGATAGCTTCTACGAGTATTTAATAAAAGCGTGGCGCGCGTTCCCAAACGCTGGAAAACGCTCGAGATATCGAGTTGAATTTGACAACTCTATGGATTCTGTACTTAAATTTATGGTTTCCAAATTTCCAAAATTAACGTGGCAAGGAACTAGTGAACAATTGTACGACGCGTGGTTTTTGAATGATTTAAAAAATGGGCGTCAAATATTAAAGATGGATCATCTCGTTTGCTTCATTTCAGGAGCGCTAGTTCTCGGCGCAGAACATGCGAGCGAGGAAGAGATTGCGAAAGAGTATTTAGCACTAGCCGAACACACGACGACGTTGTGTCGTGACTTTTATCGCGCGCAGGTTTCCGGACTATCGCCTGACGTCGTCGTCGCCTCTTCCGATAGCGGCACCATGTACGGGACGCACAACCAAAACATTCAGAGGCCAGAAACTGTAGAAGCTATATTTTACATGTATCGAAAAACTGGCGATGAAAAGTACCGAAACTGGGCGTGGGAGATATTCCAATCGATGAGAGAAACGTACGCCACAGATACCGGGTGGACCGGTATTCGCGACGTCCGAAATAAAGCATCGCCGCAGAACAGAGACGACATCACGCAAACTTTTTTCTTCGCGGAAACGCTCAAGTATTTATATTTGACATTTGGTTCGAGCGATGAAATCGATTTGAGCGAGTGGGTGTTTAACACCGAAGCGCATCCGATGAAAGTCAGTCGCGAATTCGCGTTTTCATTTTGAACGCGCGTATGAGAGTCAATCGATAAAACGATTAACGTTCTTTTTTTAAAAGCTAGCGACACGCGTCTAGAAGATTAACGCATCTACCATCTTCAATTCAACGCTTCTTTTTTGGCCGGCCGAGGCTTTTCTTTTCAACGCCGGTCGCATCGAAGAAAACCCTAAACATTACACAAGCCATCCCGATTTCCCTAAATACTCCTTCACTCTTAAGAATATTCGCGCGCGACGATAATATGATAACGGTACCACGCTTCTTCCTCCGTCTGTGCTTTTGCGTTCTCGTTTTCGCGTCGACGCTGACGAGAACGACGACGAGCGCGTTGAAAAACGACGAACGCGGAAGCGAGGAAGCGAAGACGTCTTCTTCTTCTTCTTCTTCTTCTTCGTTATTGTTGGAGCAGACTTTCGTTGAGCTCATCGTCAACGCGGAGTCGCCGGAATGGTTGACGTCCGTGGAGGCGTTTTTACGCGAGGAGGAGGAGGAGGACGACGACGAAGAAACTACGACTCTCTCGTCTTCGACGCCTTCGCTGTCCAAGCAACACACGAAGCCGTACGGGAACCCGAACACGGGAGCGTGCTTACCGAACGAGATGAAGGTACAAATTCAAGGCATCGCGGGCAGTTTTTGCTCGCCGAAGTGCGGGTCGAATCTGCCGTGCCCGATGGACTCGTATAAAGGAGCGACGGCGAAAGGGCAGTGCGTTTTGCAAGTGCCGAGTTCACCGACGCCGAGCCAGTGCGCGTTGATTTGCCGACCGGAACCTGGGACGAATGGAGGGTGTCCGCGACACGGCGAGTGTCAACCGATTCAAGGTTTGGGGATTTGCACGTATCCGTCTTCTTCTCTGTCTTCTTCTTCTTCTTTGGAGGAGGAGGAGGAAGAGGAAACCGTGACGGCGGAAAAGAAGGAAGAAGTGACGTTGAAGGTTGCGTCTGCGTAAACAAACAAAGAAAGAAAGAAAGAAAGAAAGAAAACAGAGGAGGGAGAGAGTGCGGATGTACCCCGCGCGCGAGAAATTATCGTGTTCTTATTGTACATAAACTGCGTGTGAATTAAAAAGAACGACTACCATTACATTCATTTTTTACAAACACGCCTCCTCGGCGCGCGAAATTGTGTATCTGAGATTGCGTTCAAAATCGAAAATTTTCCCGAGGATATTGCACGCCGAGAGGCATTTCGTACGAGTCCTCCGTTTCTAACGTGTACCCTTTCACTAAAGAGTGGACGAACCAGTGCCAATCGACGATTTTAGCGTTTGGAAACGTTTTCTTCGTTCTCTCGATGAGTCGCAGCCCGGTTTGCGCTTCGCCGTCGAGGAAGACGTAGTCGACCGAGGCGCACGCCTCTTCGTTGAACTTCATATCTTTTTTGCTCCTTCGTTGTTGTTCGCTCTGCTTTATATTTTGTTCGCCCCGCTCTTCTTCTTCTTCTTCTTCTTCTTCTTCTTCGCTGTCAGGGACTGGCGAATCCGTTTCGTTTTCTCTAAAATACGAGTCGAGCACAACGTAGTCTCGTTCCCGGAGCACTTCGGCGCCTGCGCTTTCTACTATTCGCTCGCAATCGCTCTTACAAATGCCCCATTCTGCCTTTGTCGTCGTTGCGTTTGACTTTTGCCGAGTATTTTTCTCGTCGAAACCGTTCGTCGAGACGAAAAAATCCGGAACGTCGACGACTATCTTGAGACCGTTAAAGACGCCACTGCTTTTTGCCGCCACGATCTCTTTTGCCGTGCGCGCTCTTCTCGTCAGCATCAAAGAGTCCGACTCCGAGGATGCGAACACGCCGCTTTCATTTCCATTCTCGTTGCTACCGTACGTTTTCAAGTAATTTTCTTTATTCCTTCGGTGTAAAGACGCGCTGTTAAAAATCCTCACATCGAGTAGACCGTCGGTGCCCACGTTCCAAGTACCCGCGGCGTCGTAAATCTCGAATTCCTCCTCGTTGGCGTACTTCTTCGTGCCCTTCCGAGAGGCGATCCATTCGCTCGATACGATCCAAATTCCTCTCGCTAACGATTCCAAGTACCGCACGGAGCGTTTCTTGACTATGTACTTATTTTTTGCCCCATTTTTCGTGTTTACGCTAGCGTCATCTGCATGGATGGTCGCGCCACTCGTCACGATGCAGTGCGTGACGTCGTCATCTAGCGGTTGATCGTCGTCTTTGACGACTACCGCGTGTTTTCCGCACTGCATGATTTGGTTCAATATTTCGTCGTACGCGGCGTCTTTCACAGATTGCTCTGTTTGGCTCGACGACGTAGTCGTCAGCGAGAAAACTTCTGGAATATCAAAAATCGTAGACGCGCGTCTCTTACTGTTAATCCTAGTCGAGGAGCGCAAGCGAGAAAAGGGGTTATGAAAGGTAATCTCCGTTGTCTCCGTCGTCGTCGTCGTTGGCTTTGCCTTTACCGTCGTCCCTTCCCCTTCTCTCGTCACGACGGCGGCGTATTCCTCGCCAACCCCTAGCGAATCTCGAACAACGTGTACACCTTCTTCTTGACGTTGAAGATCCTGGCTTTTTTGTGTCGATCGATTCCTGCTCGCTTCCATATACTTCGTCGTTGCTAACCACACGCTTGGATCGACGTTTGCAAATACTTTCCGGTACTCGCTCTTCGTCATCCCTTTTACCGGCGCTTTGCCGTGCATGTGAACGTACCTCGCGCGCAATTGATTTATAGTCATGGCGTCAATCTCTTCCGTCACCTTCTCTCGCAGTTTTGACTCCTCTTCTTCTTGTTTCCGTCGCACAGCGTCTTCTTCGAGCGTCTCCCGAGCGCGTCGCACTTTTTCTCTCTTCTCCTTCAACGCCTCGATCGTCCTCGACAACTCCTCCATCGCCTGCGACTTTTCGCGTTCGCTCGCAAACGCCAAGATTGCCCGTCTTTGCTCTTCCAACTTTTTTGCAACCGTCGCCTCGCGCTCCTCTTCAGCCTCTCTACCGGCGTCAATTTCCGGCGTGAGCGGCGCGTCGGGGTCGCCCATGATCTCCATCGCTTTTTCGCACGCCTTCCTCAGCAACGCGGACTCGAACGCCGCCGTCAAGGTTGACATCGGCGTCGTCGTCGTTGTCAGCGATCGTCGGCATCTGATGTCATCGCCATCAGATGACCTTTTCGCGACTTCGCTCTTCGCCTCTTTCCCTTCTTTCCCTTCTTTTCTTCTTCTCATCTCCTCTTCCATTTTCGTTTCCAGCTCTTTCGCCCGCTGCGCTATTTCCACCATTTTTATGTTCACTCTTCGCTCGCCAACCTTCTCGCCTTCGAGCGAGAAATCTTTCGCGAACACGCGCTCCGAACACCTCGTTGAAGACGGGCAAAACGCTTCGTAAAACCCTTTCCTGGGTTCCGTCGCGCGAATACCGCACTCGCGGCAAATCGTGTGCCCGCAGTGCAGCGTGATGGGTTCTCTTTTTGATGACGATGAGGTCGACGACGATACGAAAAACGCGTTTTGGCACCCGTCGCATTTGAGGAGATTTTGGAGCGTTGAGAGCAAAGAAACGACGTCTTTTTTTTCGCCGTCGTCTTTTTCGTCGGGAGTAGCGACGACGGCGCGCTTCTTGCGTTTGCTTTTAGTACCCATCGCGCGTCTCTCTCTCTCTCTCTCTTTCAAGCGCGTGTTTGAGAAGGAGTTTTAAGTGAGTGAATTTTTGAATTTTTTACCCGTCAAGAGAGGTGTGTGGTGCCTAAAAAGATATGAAAATATGAGCGCTTTCGGACAACTCTCTCTCTCTCTCTCTCTCTCTTTCTATATTAATCTATCTATACATTCTACCTAACAACAGCTGGCTACACAATCGCTCTAATTCGCACTACCTTCTCTTAAACCTCACTTCGACTTTTCGCTCGTATTTCAGAGTTTCCGACCGTCGGGACCGGATCCGGATCCGTGGAGTTTTACGCCTCCTTCTCCTCCTCCTTTCTCGTCTCTGCTCTCGTCGTACTCGTCGCCGTCGAAATCTTCGCTCTGGAAAAACGTGTAACTCAAGACTAAACTGTTCACGTCTTCCATGCCTCGGTCGCTCGCGAATTCTGGGTCTAAGTAAAAAAATACCGGCATGTCCACCTTCTCTTTGGCTCGTAAACGCTGCTCTTCGAAGCAGAAACATTGGATTTTGTTGAAATACTGACCGGCTTTGCCCGGTTGCACGTTATACGTCGCCACGCCAGTAATTGCGCTCGAACTCGTATTCTCCGCGGTATAAAACGCCAACACCGTCTCCCCGGGTGTCACCGTCACCTTCTTCTGCGTCGGCGTAAACTTCCACGGCAAACCTTCCGCCACGTCCGCGTTGAACGTGATTTCAATCGAACGTTTCTTCGCCTTCTCGAGCACAGATTTGTCCATCTGTTCTCTCTCTTGCATCTTATCCTCGATCGATTTCCGCTGCGTGGTGCCTCCAAATCCAGTCGCGCGGCAAAACGCCCGGTATAACGGAACCGACGCGTACGACGCGCCCACCGTGAACGAGGTGATTGCCAACAGGTAATAGAGCATGTTTTGGTTCTTGTCCGAAATTGTTTGTCGTTTCTGCGACGAAGAAGACGACGAATACGAATAACGCGCACTCTGCGAAACGCTACCGCCCCGCATCATCATTTTCGCAGCTCTGACGCACACGTTATTCTCGTTCGCGTCGCCTTTTTTAAACGCCGCGCGAGAAGAAGAATGGTGACATCGAAGATGACGACGGCGTTGACGTTTCCCAAACAACACGAAAGCTTTGCCCTCGTCGTCGATGGCATCACGCGCTCGGAATCGACTCCGACGCGTAAAAAACTCCCTGGTGCTGCTACTACTACTACTCGACGACGAAGATGAAAACGTTGCGGATGCCATCGCTGATAAAGAGCGCGCTTTTCGTCGCGCGTGGTGCGCAAGCATATTTTTCTCTTTTTTTTTTCTCTTTTGTGAGGTGATTCGTTTGCGGGGAAAAACAGAAGAGAGGAAGCGAAGCGCGAGGGACGTCGGCGCGTCGCCAGAACAGTTCTATACCATACTACTAATATACATGTGTGACT
>Ga0181599_1001899_pt1 | contig 19518 bp, 10 predicted proteins | sample 041ome_3_FD_148658 | JGI IMG/M metagenome (GOLD analysis project Ga0181599, IMG submission 148658) | Coastal salt marsh microbial communities from the Groves Creek Marsh, Skidaway Island, Georgia - 041405US metaG (spades assembly) | ecosystem: Environmental > Aquatic > Marine > Intertidal zone >...
AATCCCTGTTAGAGCGAATGACCGAGCCGGATAGGACAGTCATATTCCGCGTTGTCTGGGAAGACGACGACGGGAACATGAGGGTTAATCGCGGCTATCGCGTACAGTTCAACAACTCCATTGGCCCCTACAAAGGTGGGTTGCGTTTTCACCCCTCGGTGAATTTGAGTATCTTGAAGTTCCTTGGGTTCGAGCAGACCTTCAAAAATAGCTTAACAGGTTTACCCATGGGGGCCGGTAAAGGCGGCTCTGATTTCAACCCCCGCGGCAAGAGTGACCGCGAGGTGATGAGATTTTGCCAAGCTTACATGTCTGAGTTGTACCATCATATTGGGGCTAATATCGATGTGCCCGCTGGAGATATTGGTGTGGGCGCACGTGAGATTTCCTACATGTTTGGACAATATAAACGCCTGGCGAGAGAGTTTACGGGGGTATTGACCGGTAAGGCATTGGAGTTCGGTGGTAGTCTCATACGCAAAGAAGCGACTGGCTACGGCGCGGCCTTCTTCATGAACGAGATGCTTAAGCACGCGGGCCTGGATTTTGTTGGCAAGAATTGCGTTGTGTCCGGCTCGGGTAACGTGGCGACCTATTGTGCTGAGAAAATTCATCAGCTCGGGGGCAAGGTGATTGCCATGTCCGACTCAGGCGGATATGTACACGATTCTGCAGGTATCGCGGGTGAGCGCCTTGACTTCATTATTGATTTAAAAACGAAGCGTCGAGGCTCGCTTAGAGAGTATGCTGAGCATTTTGGTTGCGACTACTTCGAAAATGCGAAGCCTTGGGGTATTGCCTGTGACTTAGCGTTTCCCTGTGCGACTCAAAATGAGATCGGGGCCGCAGAAGCGCAGCAGCTGGTGGGGAATGGGTGTATCGCGGTGTCTGAAGGCGCCAATATGCCCACTAACAACGAAGGGGTCCGAATACTCCAAGAAGCCGGTGTTTTATTCGCTCCGGGTAAAGCGGCTAACGCCGGAGGCGTTGCGGTATCAGGGCTTGAAATGAGCCAAAACAGTATCCGAGTCTCATGGACGGCCGAAGAACTTGAGGAGCGATTGCGGAATATCATGAGTGGAATTCACGCGCAATGTGTTAAACATGGCCAGGTGCAGGGTGGCGTAGACTACGTGCGCGGCGCCAATATTGCCGGTTTTATTAAAGTAGCCGATGCCATGATCGCCTACGGGGTAATGTAAAGGCGATCTCGATGTGACTGAGGTAGTAACAAAATGAGCGAGTACCACATCGCTGTTGTGGGGGGCGGACCTGCCGGGCTCAGCGCTGCAGCCAGAGCCGCGCAATATGACCAAGAAAATGGAGCTCAAGAGCCCACACATATTCTGCTAGAGGGCTTCAATGCCCATGCTAAAACGATACAAAAGTATCAGAAAGGCAAGCACGTGATGGATGAGCCGGGTTTCCTTGATTTGCGTTCACCGGTTCCGTTTGCTGCGGGTACTCGAGAAAACATTCTGGGTGAGTGGCAAAAAAGCATCGAGGCTAGGGGCGTCAATATTCGCTACAACGCTGAAGTCACTAAGATAGCGGGTTCCCAAGGAGACTTTACGCTGCACTTAGCCGATGGCGGCACGGTTAGCGCAGACTACGTGGTTTTGTCTATCGGAACACAAGGTAATCCGCGGGCCTTGGGTGTTCCGGGCGATGCAGAAAGTGATTTTGTTCAATACACCCTAGATGATCCCGATGAGTTCACGGGCGAGACCATTGTGGTCGTCGGCGCAGGCGACGCGGCTATTGAAAATGCGATTGCGTTAGCACGTCAGAATCAGGTGGTTATCGTGAATCGACGCTCTGAATTTAGCAGGGCAAAAGAAGGCAACCTGAATGCCATTTTAGCTGCGATTAACGATGATAGCGTATCCTTGCGCTGTGCTTATGATAGTAACGTGGGTGGTTTGGAGCTCCCGTCCCAGCCCGGTGAAACGGGGGCGATTATTCTCAAAAATCCGAATGGTGAAGAGCGCATTGAGTGTCATCGAATTATCGCGAGACTTGGAACGATTCCGCCACGTAAGTTTGTCGAAGACGCGGGTATCACAATTTCGAGCCCTAGCGCCGATGCGGTACCTGACGTTGATCGTAAATATCAAAGTTCGGTTCCCGGCCTCTATATCATAGGCGCATTGGGTGGTTATCCACTCATTAAGCAAGCTATGAACCAGGGCTATGATGTTATTGAGTTTATTAATGGTAAGGATACACGGCCCGCCGATTATCCGTTGATTGCAAGTCAATTTGCCAACCTTCCTTATGCTATGGACGCAGAGGATGTATTGGCGTTGTATCAACAGCGTGTTCCGATGTTCCGGCGAATGAATGCCTTGGCGTTTCGTGAGCTCGTGATAGAAAGTCGTATCGTATATTGTTCCGATGAGGTCAAAAAGCCTCAGCTGGGTGCTGCACGTGAAACCGTGCTGCTTCCGCCTGGGCATGTGCTTTACGAGCACGGTGAGTTCAGTACCACTTTCTACACTCTGGTTGAAGGTGAGGTACAGTTGCAACTCGAAGAGAACGGCCCTTGGCAAACGATTACTCAAGGTCAGTTTTTCGGCGAAACAAGCCTTATCTCGGGCCGGCCGCGTGAGGGCTCTGCTATCGTGAAGCGCGATAGTATTGTGATTGAGACGCCGCGTCGCGTCATGGTCAAGCTGATGAACAGCAACGAAGAAATTCGTGAAGGTATTGATCGTATCTTTAAGCTGAGAGCCCTGCTCGCGGCATTTCGATCTGAGTTACCCCTGAGTGAGCTTGCTGCAATCGCAGAAGCCATAACGCCCGCGGTCTTCGAAGCAGGTGACGCTCTTTATCAAGAAGGTGAGGAGGGCGACTGCCTGCATTTAATCCGACGCGGTCGAGTGGCTCTTACCCGCGGAAACAGCTCTCATGTGGTCAATCAGCATTACTCGGGTGAACTAGTTGGTCAGATGGCGTTGATGGGGGCGCCTAAGCGTCGTGAAAATGCTATTGCTGCAGTTCGTACAGAGACGCTTCCAATCAATAGAGAACAATTTTTGAGTTTGATAGGGCACTCTGCTGAATATCTGCCTACCTTGCAGGAGCGTCTAAGTGGCGTCCTCAAGCAGGTCAATAACTTAGCGTCCAAAACCGAGTCAGCCCGGGCTATGGGGTTTCTTTTAGACGAGGGAATGGGCGAGGCAACCAACGCCTTGCTCATAAATGAAAGTTTGTGTGTTGGCTGTGATAACTGTGAGCGAGCGTGCGCTGAGACCCACGGGGGTATTTCTCGGCTTGATCGTAAAAAAGGCGCTTCCGCGGACGGTTTGCATGTTCCTATTTCATGCAGGCACTGTGAACTCCCACATTGTATGAAGGATTGCCCCACAGACGCGATTCGACGCAGTGCTAACGGTGAGGTCTTTATTACAGAAAACTGCATTGGTTGCGGTAACTGCGAGAGTAACTGTCCTTATGATGCGATCACTTTGCGTTACGAGCCGCCCAAGCAGCCCAGTCTTTTGTCTTGGATCTTGTTTGGTCTGGGCAGTGGCCCGGGTGATTCCAAGCTTAAAGCGCCGGGTGACGACAATCGCAAGAAAGCCACAAAGTGTGATGCGTGTCGCGATCAAAAAGGGGGGCCCGCTTGTGTTCGAGCCTGCCCTACGGGCGCAGCTATTCGCTTAAGTCCCGACCAATTTGTAGATTACGTGGAGACCTTGTAGATGTCCTCTTCCGGTTTACTTACGTTTTCTAATCGCCGTTATCTTTGGTGGGCTTTGGTTCTCAGCTTCGCCAGTCTAGTTGTTTACTTATCACAGCCTCCCGGCGGCATGCAGCCACCCAATGGAGGCACTTGGCAGGGCTATTTGTTGGGAACGGTCGGTGCGATTCTTATCGTTTGGTTGAGTTTCCTCGGTATTCGTAAGCGCCGCTATCGCTCTCGTATGGGTTCGGTCGCGGGCTGGGCTTCGGCTCATGTTTATTTAGGCTTGGCGCTCTTATTGGTCGCCACTTTGCATTGCGCTATGCAATTTGGTTGGAACGTTCATACCCTCGCGTATGTCTTGATGTGCGGTGTCATTCTTTCAGGCGTGTATGGTCTTATTGTCTATATTCGTCTACCAATGGCAGCCAGTCAGAATTCAGCTGGCAAAGACGAGGGGCTTTGGATCGCCGAGCTCGGAAGCGTCGACAAGGATATCCAGGCGGTTGCGGCCAAAAGCGATGCAGAAACACAGACAATGGTGCTAAGCGCCTTGAGTTTAACGGCCTTGGGTCAATCCATTTGGGCTCGACTCTGGGGGCTCGATCGGTCTCGCGTAAAGCTAAATGAATCGATCAGTGCCAACCGAGACCAGCAAACGGTAATTGAACGTCTGGCCACACAAATTCCCTCAGCTCGAACTCGTCGCGAAGCCGAGGTCCTAAATCAGCTTCTTGATTTATTTGGCCGGAGAAAAGTACTGCTTGCGCGCTTGCGGGAGGATCTCCGTCTTCGGTCGCATCTTAAAATTTGGCTGTATTTCCACATCCCTATGACTATGGCTTTGCTGGCGGCGCTGGTCATTCACATTGTCGTTGTTTTCTTGTACTGGTGACCGCATGGATTTCTTAGTTAGACAGACGGTTGCGGGTTCCGAAACCACAGATACGCCCATTAGCAGTAAGGTACTAACGCTCGGCGCCGATGTGAATTGTGACATTGTACTCCCCGGTCTCGATTGTACACTGAAGGTATCGGTGAGCCCGTCGGGTATGGCGCTGAAGTCCAGTAAAAAGAATCTCTCTTTGGACGGTGTCGCGGTCCGAAGCGCTCAGCTTAGCGAGGGGGTGAGCGTCGAGGTTGATGGTCTCACTCTGAGTGGTTTCTCTCCGCCCACGGGTTTTGATGCCGGTCTCTTGATTCGCGGCCAAGTGGATCATACCCAGAAATTGTTGGCGGATGTGTCTCACTCTGCTCAACCATGGTCTATGCGGAGAATGTCATGGTTGCTTGTGATGCTGGTGCTCGCTATTGGGTTCCTAGTTCCTTATTACGGGGCCAAGAATCCAACTGTCGCGGCACTCGCTACAGAGGTGGGGCTTCCCAGTGACCATGCGTGGTCGAGCGGGCCATTATCAGAGGCGCACCGTGCCGCTGGCGTGGAGCTGGAATGCAGTGCCTGCCATCAAGACGATTTCGTTATGACACCGGATTCGGCCTGTCTGGATTGCCACCAGACCATTCGCGAGCATGCGGATACCGTGATCCATTCAAAACTCGAGCTTGAGCAAGTGCGCTGCGCCTCCTGCCATAGAGAGCACAATGAGCCAGCAACGGTTAGCCCTCGTGATAACGCCCTCTGTGTGGATTGCCACAGAGCTTCGGACCAATGGAGTCCAGTGTCTGAGCCCGTTCACGCCTTTGCTCCTTATCAACATCCGCAGTTCAAAGCCAATTTGCCGCGGTTCCAAGATGAAGAATGGACAATGGAGCGCGTTGCTATTGATGTTGATCTCGCCCGAGAGTCTTCCGGTCTCAAGTTCAATCATGAAGTGCACCTCGATAGTTCAAGGGTTTCGTTCGACCGCTCTGGCGAGGCGTTAGCGTGTAGCGATTGTCACACGCAGGACTCCCAAAATGAGTCGTTCCTACCGATCAATATGGAGCAGCATTGCAGCGCCTGTCACAGCCTGGCATTTGATCCACTGAACCCAGACGTGCAGCTCCCGCACGTTGAACCGCGAGATGTGTATGCGGTGCTCGAGGGTCATTTTATGCGTCAGTTCAGCGACATGGCATTGATACAGACTGAGGCAGAAGCGCGTCGTCTGCCTAATCGCGCAAAGGTCATGCTTGAATGTGACGGAGATGCCTTGGTCTGCGCGAAAGAAGTTGCCGCGCGTGAGGCACGATATCAATTCGTTGATATGGGCTGCGTTACTTGCCACAGCGTCGAGGATGTTGGCGGTGATAATCCCGCGGAACGTTACCGAGTTCATCCTGTGGCACAACAGGACGATTGGTTCGCATACGCCCGCTTTGATCACAAGGCACACGCGGAAATTGGTGAGCGGTTCGGCGATGCCGTGTGCGTGGATTGTCACGCTGCTACGGATTCGTCCAGCGCGGCTGATGTGTTGATGCCGCCGATCGAGGGCTGCTTCGACTGTCACAATGCGGATCGCAGTGATGTAGCGGTCGATTGCGTAAGTTGCCACTGGTTTCATCAAGACGAGGGGCCCCGTTCCGCGCTGCTTCGAGCTGAAAGCCGTATGAGAAATCCCAACCGTGATGCCTGGATATACGAATGGTTAAAATAATACCGAGCCTAGTCTTACTGTCTGCATTGTGCGGTTTATTAAGCGCATGTGGCGGCGGTGGGGGCGGTTCTCAACCCGCCGCTGCCACCCAGGAGTCGCAAGTGCCTGAGGCGGTCGTCTGCGATGGGCAATGCGCTCAAGATGCCGAGGGCTTATCGGTGGCGGATGTAAAGCGCGTCCTCGCGCAAGCGGCGGCGCAGGCAGACGCACTAGGGGTGCAAGCAACGGTAGCCGTTGTTGATCGAGTTGGCAATGTATTGGCTGTTTACAGAATGGCGGATGTTTCGCCAAGCGTTGAACTTGCCACAACGCAACCAGTGACTATTTCAACAGGCTTAGAGGGCATTGTTTTGCCGACGGGCACAGCAGGTGATGCTCTGGCAGCGATAGCTAAGGCCGTTACCGGAGCTTATCTTTCGAGCGAGGGAAATGCATTTTCCACTCGAACCGCCAATCAAATTGTGCAAGAGCATTTTAACCCCGGTGAAGCGAATCAGCCTGCCGGCCCTCTGTTTGGCGTCCAGTTTAGCCAGCTCGCCTGCTCCGATTTTGTTCTCTCGGGTCAGGATGCGGGTCTGCAAGTCGGACCACAGAGATCGCCTTTGGGGCTGTCTGCCGATCCCGGCGGTTTTCCGCTGTATAAAGCAGGCACACCAGTCGGTGGCGTGGGTGTGATAGCCGACGGTTTATACTCTATTGACAAAAATATTCTGGATACAGATCGCGATACCGATGAGCTTATTGCGCTTGCGGCAACTTGGGGTTATGCGGCGCCCGATGATCGACGAGGCGACAAAATTACTGTCGAAGGTAAAACGTTTCGCTTCAGCGATGTTGAGTTCGACGATTTGGCCGTATCTCCAGATAATGCCGTTCCCTTCGATAGCTTGTTAGGAGGAAGCCTAGTGGATGTGCCCGGGTATGGGGGAGGGAGCATCCAAGCCGGTTTGCGTTTCGGTGAACTCGAGTCGGGCATTGCGCCATACTCGTTATTCTCGGATCTGAACGCCTACACCTTTTACGATCAGCAAGGCGGAGTGCGATTTCCGCCCAGCGATGGCACAGATGATGTCGAACTCGCTGGGCTCAATTTAAAAGCATCCGAAGTTGAAGTGCTTCTCAGGGAAGCATTAACGGTCGCCAATCGCGCGCGCGCTCAAATTCGAAGACCCCTGGGAACTTCGGCGCGTGTCACAATCTCGATCGTCGATACTCAAGGCCATATTTTGGGAATGGCCCGTACGGAAGATGGCCCTGTATTTGGTGCCGACGTGTCCCTGCAGAAAGCCCGGACAGCGACTTTTTTCTCGTCTCGCGATGCCGGCGAATTTCTGCAAGCAGTAGATGAGCGAGTGCGTTATTTGGCGCCCGATTTGTCGATAAAAGCGGAGCAGGCGATCCCCGATTATGTGGAGGCTGTTCGCACCTTTGTCGGCCCTCAAGCGCTGTCTGACGGCACGGCTTTTTCAGACCGGGCGGGGGGAAATCTGTCGCGGCCGTTTTACCCCGATGGTATTAGAGGGAACCCTCATGGCCCGTTCTCAAAATCATTTGCTCAGAACGAGTGGAGTGTTTTTTCGACCGGCCTGCAGTCTGATCTCATCATGAATCGACTCATTACGCACGTGCTTTTTGCGGCCGGGGCAACGGGCACGGATGTTGGTCAAAACTGTGTTGCGACGCCGACATCAAGATTGGCAAATGGAATACAGATTTTCCCCGGCAGTGTTCCTATTTATCGAGGTGACACCCTGGTCGGGGGTATCGGTGTGTCGGGCGACGGTATTGACCAAGATGACATGATCAGCTTTTTAGGTGTGCACAATGCGGGTCTGGCTCTGAACGGTGCCATTAATAATGCGCCACCCGAAATTAGAGCGGATCAACTTAAACCGCAAGGGGAGCATTTGCGCTATATTCAATGCCCCCAGACGCCTTTCATCGATAGCGGCGAGCAGCGCGTATGCGAGGGCAAATAACCATGCGAATACGGTTGAGTAAGTTAACGATCATGGTTGGCCTTGCAGTAGGTTCAAGCTCGCTGTATGCGCATTACCCAGAGCAAATTCACCATGATTCATCTGTCTGTCGAGAAATAGATGATGCAAAGAAACCCAAACCTCGTCGTCGCATGCCAGGTCAGGCCGAAGTAGTCTGTGATCACTCGGCTCGATTGGTGCCGAGGGTGGCCGCGCCAATCAGTCCTGCCGTCCCAGAAGAGGTCGACACGGTCCGCGATCTAGAGACAGGGCGAACTGTTGTGGCCCGCACCTATTCTCCCGTGCCGCGCCCAAGGATTGATCAGTTTGTCGAGGCGGTACCCGTTCCCGATCGTTGGCGAATCGTCAACGCTTTGGGCTATCCCGATAATTGGTGGGATCCCTACAACCAAAATACGATAAAAGGTGACCGTCCGATCCACGATGACTGGTTTTTCAATATTACGGCGATTTCCGATAGCGTTTTTGAGTTTCGAGATGTACCTACCCCCGTAGGTGGCCAGACAACCGATCAAGCAGGGTCGCTTGACGTACTCGGCAACACGCAACAAACCCTATGGAATGAAAATCTCGCAGTTGAACTGGTCTACTACCAGGGCGATACGGTGTTTCGCCCGCCTGACTGGGAGTTTCGTTTTACACCCGTGTTCAACTACAACGCGACACGCTTAGAAGAGACCTTGGGGACGAATGCTGACCCGCGCATCGGGCGCCTGCGAGAAGACAATCATGTGGGCATTCAAGCGGCCTTTATTGATAAGCACTTGCGCGATGTCTCACCGCGTTACGATTTCGATAGTATTCGCGTGGGTATTCAGCCATTTTCGAGCGATTTTCGCGGGTTTTTATTTCAGGATTCGCCTTTTGGCGTTCGCCTGTTTGGTATACGAGACGACAATAAATACCAGTACAATCTTGCGTGGTTCCGCCGGCTCGAGAAAGACACCAACAGTGGTTTGAACGATGTGAGTGAATCTTTGCGCGATGACGATGTTTTCATCGCGAATTTATACCTCCAGGATAGGCCGAGCTTGGGTTTCTTCTCGCAGGTTTCGTTAATCCACAATCGCAATCGCGAGAGTGGCGAGCCCTTTTATGACAGGAACCAGTTTATCCAGCGGCCGGCCTCCGTTGGTCAAGAGCGCTTGCGCGATTACGACGTAACCTATCTTGGATATTCAGGGGATGGTCACTTCGGACGTCTGAACCTGACCACCTCGCTGTACTTGGCTTTGGGTAAAGAGAAAGACGCGGTGTTCACCAATCGGGAGTCGGATATTGAGGCGTTTTTCGTTGCTGCGGAGCCCTCAATGGATTTTGATTGGATTCGCATGCGGGCCTCATTTTTGTACGGTTCAGGCGACCCAGATCCGTTTGATAACAAGAGTGAAGGTTTCGACGCGATTTTCGAAAACCCGCAGTTTGCCGGTGCGGATACCTCTTACTGGATTAGACAGGGTGTTCCGTTGATTGGTGGTGGGCGTGTTGCCTTGTCACAACGTAATGGCATTTTAAATTCGCTTAGATCCTCGAAAGAGCACGGGCAGTCTAATTTCACTAATCCCGGTGTCGTGTTAGCGGGTCTTGGAGCCGATCTGGATATCCTGCCGGAATTGCGTCTGTCGCTGAATGCAAATTATTTGGCCTTCGCTGACACGGCGGTCTTAGAGGTCGCCCGAGCGCAGGCCGATATTGATCGTCACATAGGTTATGACTTGTCTGCGTCACTCATTTACCGCCCGTTCATGACGCAAAACGTGGTATTGCGTTTGTCATGGGCCCAACTCTTGAGCGGCGATGGGTATCAGCAACTTTTTGGGGATGAAGAGCCCGTTTCGGTGCTCTTAAATGCGGTGTTAACGTTTTGATGAATACGGCTATGAAGATACTATCGACGACAACGTTATTGGGGCTTTTGTTCAGCCTTAGCCAAACGGCGATAGCGGCAGGGGCTTACCATAAAGTGGAAAGGCAGTACGCGTTTACGCCGGCGGCACCGGCCGCCCAGAGCGCCCATGCTGTTCAAACCAAGTCCGAGGGGTGCCAGAGTTGCCACACCGAAACGGATAATAAAACCATGCATGCCAATCCCGCCGTGCAGCTCGGCTGCACCGATTGTCATGGAGGTGATGCCCAGGTCTTTTTGGGTGCGGGTATCTCGAGTAAAGCCGACCTGCGCTACAAGCAAGCGATGGAGGCCGCTCACGTGCTGCCGCAGTATCCTGACGAGTGGCACTACCCATCCAGCGCTAATCCTAAACAGACTTACGCGCTTTTAAATCGAGAGAGCCCCGAGTTTGTTCGATTTATAAATCCATCGGATTATCGTGTCGCGAGAGAGGCGTGCGGAGCCTGCCACTTGCCTACTATCGAAGCTGCCGAACGCAGTCTGATGGCCACTTCCGCTATGCTCTGGGGCGGCGCGGCTTACAACAATGGTATTTTGCCATTTAAACGCTATATGCTGGGTGAGGGGTATAACCGAAACGGGGACTCCGTTGTCGTGAAAGGGCCTGTTGTGCCCGATGCTCAGGCGCTTCTGGAACATTCGATTTTGCCCGAACTTTACCCCTTGCCCGCTTGGGAAACGATTAAACCCGGCGATATTTTCCGCGTATTTGAGCGGGGTGGTCGTAACATCAGCAATCTGTTTCCTGAGACGGGCCTACCCAATGCGCTTGGACAATTGCAGCGGATAGAAGAGCCGGGTAAACCCGATATTCGGCAGTCGAACCGAGGCCCCGGCACAGGTGGGCGGATCTCAGTGCCCGTCATTAATATTACTAAAACGCGCTTGAATGATCCCCATACCTGGTTCTTGGGCACCAATGATCAGCCCGGTGATTATCGGAGTTCGGGTTGCGCTTCGTGTCACGTTGTCTACGCCAATGATCGTGATCCGCGGCATTCTGGACCTTACGCGCAATTTGGTCATACGGGAACATCGCAGACCCTAGATCCGACGATACCTAAAGGGGAGGAAGGGCATCCTTTAAAGCATGAGTTCACTCGCGCAATTCCTACCAGCCAGTGTATGTCCTGCCATATGCATCAACCCAATATGTTTCTGAATTCTTATTTGGGTTACACCATGTGGGATTACGAGTCTGACGCGCCCGCAATGTGGCCAGAGAAGCAGAAGTACCCGACGCACGAAGAAATACGTGAAGTCTATGACCGTAATCCCGAGGGCGCGGCGGTTCGTGGTAAGTGGGCAGATATCGAGTTTACTAAGCAGGTGTCTGAGCTCAATCCCACCTTAAACGATACGCAGTTTGCCGATTACCACGGTCATGGCTGGAATTTTCGCGCTATTTTCAAGCGAGACCGCGAAGGCAACTTGCTTGATGACGAGGGCAATAAGGTAAGCGATACGGATCCAGACAAATTTAAAAAAGCCGTGCACATGTCCTCGATCCATTTGGATGTCGGCATGCATTGTGTTGACTGCCACTACGGACAAGATAGCCACGGTAATGGGCACATCTATGGTGAAGTAGCTGCAGCGGTCGAAATCGACTGCAAAGATTGCCACGGCACCTCTAAGGCCTACCCCAACTTATTCACCTCCGGTCCTGCGGCCCTGGATGGAGGCAATGACCTGGGCGCCATTCGCAATCCGGATGGCCGTCTTCGGTTCGAGTGGGTAGGTGAAAAATTAATTCAGCGATCGGTTCTAGACCCAAGCTTAGAGTGGGAAATGAGTCTGGTAAAAGATTCTGTGACTGAGGGGCATGCGGGTTACAACCCGAAGGCCGCTCGAGCCAAATTGATGAGCAAAGACACGGAGACTCAAGAGTGGGGAGCGCAAGTTGCCGCTGATAATTTGGCCCACTCATACGATGATATGGAGTGCTACAGTTGCCACACTTCTTGGACGACGAGCTGCGCGGGTTGTCATTTGCCGATTGAAGCCAACCACAAGACGGAAAAGCATCACTTTGAAGGCGGCTTTTCACGCAATTACGCCACCTATAACCCGCAGGTTTCCCGCGACCAGATGTTTTTATTAGGCCGACGCGAAAAAGCCAAGGGCGGTAAGATCGCTCCAGTTAGGTCAACCTCGGCTCTGGTTCTTTCGTCTACCAACGCGAATCGTGAGAAGATTTACATTCAGCAGCCACCGATCGCGGCGAGTGGTTACAGTTCGCAGGCATTCAATCCTCATTTTGCACATACGGTAAGAAAGACCGAGACAAAAGATTGCGAAGATTGTCACGTCGCTAAATCGGGCGATAACAATGCGATCATGGCGCAGCTGCTGATGTACGGGACGGGTTTTGTGAACTTCCTGGGGCATTATGCTTGGGTCGGCGGTGAAGAGCATATTACCGGTGTTGAAGTGACGGAATGGACGGAACCTCAGGCGGTAATCGGTTCTTATCTGCAACGTTATGCGTATCCGGATTTTTATCGAGCTCATCAAGAGCGCGGGCAACGTCTTGAAAATGGGTACGCGCACACGAGCGATCGTGCTTCCTGTGTGCAGCTGCGAGGTGAGTATTTGTTCGTGGCCGAGGGCGCTAAGGGTTTGCAGGTTTACGACGTTGCGAATATCGCCAACAAGGGCTTTTCGCAGCGCTTCATCACAGCCCCCTTCAGTGAGCTTGGGCACGATATTCAAGTTGAAATGCCCAACGCGACCTGTGTAGTGTTGCCCACGAATCAACCCATTGATCCGGTGCGTAATACGGGCGATTTGATGCGGAAGGTGAACCTAGAGCAGCCCTTCCATCCTCTCTATAACTACGCTTATGTCACCGATAGTGAGGAAGGCCTGATCTTAGTTGAACTGTCGACCTTGATGGATGGTGAGCCGCGCAATAACTTCCTAAAACGAGCGCTTACCTGGGATGGTGGAGGTGCTTTGCGTGGCGCTAAACACATGGTTCTTGGCGGCTATTATGGCTACGTTGTAACCGATGACGAGCTGGTTGTTATTAATATAGATAATCCGCTGGATCCGGCTGTGGTAACTCGTTTGAGTTTGAATAAACCGCATTCGGTGGCACTGCAATTCCGTTATCTCTTTGTGACGGACAGCGATGGATTCAAAGTTATCGATGTGACTAACCCAGAGAAGCCGGTTTTGACTGAGGATAACTTGATTCCTCTTGAGCAAGCGCAGCGGATTCATATTGCACGAACCTACGCTTATGTTGCGTCGGGTAGCGAGGGTTTGGCGATCGTGAACATCACCAAACCAGAACGCATGTCTTTACACACACTGTTTGATAAAGGGATTGTCGATGCGCGTGACGTGACCGTAGCTGCCACAAACGCCTCGATTTTTGCTTATGTTGCCGATGGCCGAGAGGGGTTGAAGATTGTTCAGCTCACTTCCCCGAGCACGCAGCCCAAGTTTTATGGCTTTAGTCCGGCACCCGTGCCGGAGCTAATTGCCCACTACCCAACCGATTCACCTGCACTGGCATTGAGTCGCGGTCTCGAGCGCGATCGGGGTGTGGATGAAACGGGAGGCCAGGTGGCCGTGTTTGGTCGGGTTGGCGCTCGTCCTTTTAATATGGAAGAGATGCGTCGAATGTACGTAGATGAGGATGGAAAACCATGGTTTGTCGAAAATCAGCCAGCGCGCTAATCGCGTTTTTAGTTGCGCCTTTGCTTCATGCAGGCCCTTTGCCGGAGGCCGATGGTTTGGTTCATGAGGGTGTCGCGAGTTGCGCATCGAGTATTTGCCATGGCCGTGTAGAGATTGCAGAGAATTCCAATGTTTGGCTCACCGAGTATCGTGTTTGGTTGCGAGAAGACCCGCATGCGGGTGCTTATAAGACATTGTTGAACGATGACTCGATTCGTATTGCACGTAATTTGGGACTCGAAAATGCGCATGAGGCTCAGGTTTGCCTGGCGTGTCATGCTGATAACGTACCTGCTGAATTAAGAGGAGATAAATTTCACATTGAGGACGGTGTCGGATGCGAGGCGTGTCATGGTGGATCCGAACAATACCTATTAACTCATACAGAGATGAACCGGCCACATAAATTGAATCTCGAGCAAGGCATGTACCCAACGGATCAACCGGCCGATAATGCGGCACTCTGTCTCTCTTGCCATCTAGGTACATCTGAAAAGCTTGCAACACACGAGATTATGGGCGCGGGGCACCCTCGATTGAGTTTTGAGTTACTCGCCTATTCGATTAATCAGCCTGTGCACTATTCAATCGATGCAGATTATCGAGAGCGTAAAACAGTAACAAGCGATCTCAATACTTGGCTGTACGGTTTGGTGGGCCAAAGTCGAGCGTATTTAGATTTACTCAGCTCGAGTGCCAGTGAAAACGCCAATCCTATGGCCGAGTTTGCGCTGTATCAATGTCACGCCTGTCATCGGCCCATGGCGCCATTCCAATGGGAGCCTGATACGAAGTTTGCTGGATCCCTGGTTCCAGGTGCTCTGCGCCTGAATGATGGCCCGATTACAGTCTTGATTACTGTTCTAGAGCGATTGGATGCTGCGCTTGCGACGGAAGCGATGCTCTCGCTGAATCAGTTGCATCGAGTCACGAGTCGAGGTACAAAGGATCTGGCTTTGCATTCTAATAAACTGGATTCGATATTTGCAAAATTTGAGGCTTCGCTCAGCCAGCAAGCGTGGGATAACGATAAGCTCATCGAACTGTTTCGACACCTAGTCCAGACGGCATCAGCAGGTGAGTTTCATTACTTTACGCAGGCTGAACACGTATTTTTAGCGGCGGAGACCATTGCTATTACAGCCGGTATCGAGCAAAAAATGGGGGATTCTATGACGGATTGGTATGCGACGATGCTGGACGAAAATCATTTCTCTAAGGCTCAGTTTGCTCAAGCCGCCTCCAGAGTGTTGAGCTCGCTCTAATGAGCGATACGCCTGTTGTCGTCGGTGCTGGAGCGACCCATGAGGGGCGTAGAAAGCACAATGAAGATAACTTTTTTATCGATAATGAGCTCGGGCTGTTTGTTGTAGCCGATGGCGTAGGCGGCCAAGATGCTGGTGAGATCGCCTCGGATATTGTTTGTACGACCATTGGCGATTCGGTTCGACAAGGTGACGGTTTACACGATGCCATTTTGAAGGCTAATCAGGCTATCGCGGATGCGATTGCGCGTGGCCACGGGCGGCCAGGCATGGCCAGTACGATCGTTGTGCTTCGCGCCAAGGGTGAGCTGTACGAGCTGGCCTGGTTAGGCGACAGTCGAGTGTATCTATGGGACGGTAAGCTTAAGCTCCTATCACGCGATCACTCCTTGGTCGAATCCCTACTTGCCACAGGTGAGATTTCTCTTGACGAGGCGCAGTCTCACCCGAAAAAAAATGTCATTTTGGCGGCGCTTGGTGGGGGCGATGCCAATATCAATGTTGGCCAAAATGGGGGATTATTGCGTAAAGGCGCTCGATTTCTCTTGTGTAGCGACGGTGTTTCAGACGTTCTATCGCCTGCGTCAATCGCCCAGTGGCTCGATTGTGGCGAGAGCGAGAGCGATATTGCGCGCGGGCTGGTGCAGGCGGCGGTTGATTCTCAGGGCAAAGACAATATCACAGCCGTTGTCGTGGGTGTCCATGAGTCCGCGTATGATTTGACGGCGAATGATGAACATGTCGAAGTAGTCAGGACGTTTGATCCTGAGACTGGAGAGCATGAATACCATCGTAAAGAGCGAGTTCAGACTTCGGGGAAAGTGAAGAAGCTGCAGCCGTTGTCCCCGAATGATGAGGGGGTTACAGAGTTTAAGTCTAGCCATGCGGTTCAGAGCCATGTGGTTGATACCCACGAGGTTGAGCCCACCGTTGCTGATACCGGCTTTGATTCGCGGTGGGTTTCGATACGAAACCGGACAGGGCTGGTGATTTTGATTATCATAGCGGCACTAGGCCTAGTCTTATTGCTGTAGTTAGGAGAGAGTGTGGATATTGTTTTGCGAGGCGATGATAGTTCTGAGTACGTGATCGCCGACGGCTGTATTTTGGGTCGAGTGGAATCCGCTGACCTCGTCATCGCCGACCCTAAAGTAAGCCGTCAACACGCCAAATTTTCGCTACAAAATGGACAGGCGAGTGTCGAGGATTTGGGCTCATCGAATGGTACCAAAGTAAATGGCCAAAAAATCAGCGGTCCCACAGAATTAAGCCATGGCGATACGATCAGTATAGAGCACATTGTTTTGCGCGTGATTGTCGATGGCGCTGAGCTTGACGAAGAGGATGCTACGGTTATTGGTCATACCGATGACGCTACCGTTATTGGTCAGGCCGCACCTGATTTGAGTGCAGTACCGGGGAGTTGGGTGGAGTCCGAAACCGCCGACAGCACTCAGTTTATGGTGGCAGGGGCTGAGAGTAACGAGATCAGCGTGACACGTCAAAGCTCAGAACCCCATTTAATTCTTCTAGATGAGCAAGGAGGCATTGCGGAGGCGCTCGGCCTTGAGGTTTCATCGGGAGAGCAGACTTGGGAAATAGGGCGCGCTGAGCAGTGCGATATTCAGCTCAGTGAGCCGACCGTCTCTTCTCGTCATGCACAATTGGTCTGCGATGGCGGCAAATGGCGTGTTGTTAACCTGGTTTCATCGAACGGTATTTTGGTCAACGGTGAAAAGCGCCTATCGGCGTATTTAGCCGATGGCGATGTGATTGGTTTGGGGCGAGCAAAGTTGGTATTTTATTCGTCGGATTCCAAACCGGTTGATAAAAGTTCAAAACAAGATACGGCGGGTAGCTCCAGCGGTAGTAAGGTCGGGGTTATCGTTGCCGTTCTTGTTATAGTTATTGCCGTAATCGCTGCGCTCTAATTTTGTAGGGCCCGAAATAGGGTCCTACGGCAAGGTCAGGCCGAAATGCTCAATCCCCGAAGATGTTGGGCTTTGGTTTGCCAAATAAGTAGCCTTGAATTAGCTCAAAGCCCATCTCTTGGCATACATCTAACTCTGACTGTGTTTCGACACCCTCGGCGAGCGTCGTGATCCCCGTATTTTTCGCAAAGGTAACCAAAGACTGCACCATCTCGCGTTTGGCGCTGGATGCGGTATCGATGTCGCGGATCAAGCTCATATCGAACTTTACGTAGTCGGGCGGTACTTCGACCATTTCTTGCAAGCGCGATTGACCTGCACCGAAATCGTCGTAAGCCAGACCCACACCTAACGCCTTGAGGTCAGACTGAAGTGCGTGCATTTTCTTCAGATCAGAAACGCCGTCTTCGTGAATTTCGAGTACCAGTTTATGGGGCCTGAAGGTGTTGAGGGCCTTGGTTAGTCCCATCATCAAGCGTCGCATGTCTTTCAATTCGCTTGGATGTGTATTAACAAATAGAGTCGCGCCCGGCGCTTGCCGCACGGCTTCCTCAATACCGACATCGCGAAAGAGCTCACTTAACTCGACGTCGAGACCACCGCTTTCAGCGATTTGGAACAAAGGCCAGGGTGCAGGGGGCAAGCCCTCAAACGCACCACGGCCAAGCAATTCGTAAGCGATGGGTGTACCTGTTACGGTGGTAATGGCTTGGAAATTAGCCACTGCCGCGCGTTGGGCGATAAGCTGCTGTAGTTCTCGTAAGCCAGACGGTAAGCGCTCGCTGAGCTGTTCGACGGCGGCAAAGGTAGTGGTCTCATCCCCGTCTTCCTCTTCATCGCCACCTTCGGCAATAAGACGATATTCGTTCGAACCAAAATGCAGTACATCACCGTGATCTACCGTGGTCAGGGTTGCGATGCGATTTCGGTTTACGAATGTGCCGTTGGTGCTGCCCAAATCCGTAACAGTAAGTGTCGTTCCATCCCAGTGAAGTTCGGCGTGTTTGCGTGATACGTCTCCTTTGGGGACCGCGAATCCGGAATCACTCACACGGCCAACGACACATGGAAAGTGCGATAAAGGAATGCGCTGTATGCGGTCCGAATCACCGACATAGCCTTCTAAGAACCACTGCTTGGACATGCAGGCCCCCGATTAATCATTTTGTATAGTAAGACTACACCCAATGCAAACCGTGTCAAAGCGTGACACGGGAACAAAACATTACTTTTTTGCAAGAAAGTACGACCTCGGCTTGACCCTTACTCGAACGAACCCAGATCCAGAGGGAAGGCTCAAACGCCGAGCTCAGATTGTCTTACTCCGTGAGCACGAGGCTTTCCTGCGTGTTGGCTATCACCTCATTTGCGCTGAAATAAATGGGTCGCCACTGTTCCTTTGAGTATAGAGCCGTTTGATCGGCGAAGTGTTTTGACCCAGGTGAGCCTGACTGGCTATAGGAAAGGATGGCTTCCGCCTTTGGCCCTTGCTCGGTAAACCCTAAGGTCATAATGAAGCTAGACCCATGAGCGATGTTATAACCGCTTTCGGTAAGCGTTCGGCTGTCGCCCAAGGTCTTGTTGCTGCCGTTGAAAATGGGCGAGTCGTTGAAAGGGGTTATGACCTGAAGATTGGCGATCCCCTCGAAGCGATTACCGCCGTGCAGTTCGAATATCTGATCGGCGCGATGTCCTTTTTGTAGTTCGCCTAAACTGCTATCCAGCTCAATGCTATTTGCGGCAAGCAGCTCAACTGCGGCCGCTAAATGAGTGAGCGCAACGGTCGTATCTGCGAGCGCATTTGGCGTGTCTATCGCTCTGCTTGGGTCGAAAGGTTTTGCGAATAGCTTGCCTGCGAACAGTGTGTCGTTATAGTCGTAACGCGTTAGCCATTCTCTGAATAAGACGGCACCGCGGCTATCACTGTCGTAGCGGTTGTCCCATTGTTGCAGTATCTCGCAGCCTTTGGATAAATCAATGAGGCGCCCTTCCAGCTCTACTTCAGGCTGGCGCTCGCATGCGTCGATCAAGGCGGGTTTAAGCAAATGAGCCGTTAAGCCAGAGTTGTCAAACAGCGCGCTCTGGATGTCGGCGATCGAGAACAAACCGTCCTCACCACGAAAATCGAAATCACCCATGCCCTCTAAGAGTTGAATATTCATGCGCGTACGAACGCTTCGCGGGGTCTGCGTTGCGCCGTAAAGCGGTGAATAGTTCGTGTTTGGGTTAGCGGGATCGGAAAGCCAATAGCTGTCGTTTGAGTTGAAAACATAGCGGTCACTTTCGATCAAGGGGCGCTGGTTGAACGGGGTGGTGCCGGCTACCGTGGCACCCTCGAGTTCAAGCCACTCGTCGCGTTTCGAGCTTCCGTCCAGAATCACTAAGCCTTTTGTTAGATAGAGCCCCTTAAGTTGCGGCATTGCGGCCAAGCTCTG
>Ga0181599_1001901_pt1 | contig 19489 bp, 13 predicted proteins | sample 041ome_3_FD_148658 | JGI IMG/M metagenome (GOLD analysis project Ga0181599, IMG submission 148658) | Coastal salt marsh microbial communities from the Groves Creek Marsh, Skidaway Island, Georgia - 041405US metaG (spades assembly) | ecosystem: Environmental > Aquatic > Marine > Intertidal zone >...
TCGACGCCATCTGCAAAGGCAACCGCTTCGTGAGTGCCGGGCTCAAGCAGCTCGAAACTCCAAAGCAAGCCAAAACCGTTGTCTGAGTCCCCACAGACTGACTCGGTATCGCCGCGACTCGTACCATAAGCTGCCTTCACTCCGCTGCCGCCATCAACGACAATCTCAATCAACTCCGCATCGCATGCCCAACCTGAAAATAGGTAGATGCCACTCATGTATGAATCCTGTGCTGGGTTCTCAAGGTTGCCCTTGGTTTGTCCTAGCGCAGTTGTCGAAAAGAAGAAAAGAAGACTGATTATTATTCGTGCCATGGATGCTCTCCCGATAGCAGTTTTCTCAAATGCCGGTCGTTAGAAATCTAGAGAGGCTTCCGTTGCCGTAGGTAATCATTTTCGGACAAGGTGGGTTGGGCCCAAGCGGGTTAGCTACTTGTCGCGAGGTGCCTAAAGAATCGGTGGGATCAGCCAGCGACTTAGCGAGCAAGTTAAATTTTTATGATCACCGCCTTCGCAAGGTGGCGGACTGATCTCTACCTTTCCGCGGCATTTGCTCGCGCAGAAACGCGCCAAAACGCGCGATTCTGAAAAAAAGGTGTATTGATACAGAACCTTAGAGATTTGGTGGGATCAGGCAGCTTGTCGACACGACAGCAATCCTGTGAAGAGGCTTCTATTCAAGGCGATGCCTGCTGCCGATAATCGGCGGGCGTGGTCGAATTCCACCGCTGGAAGGCTCGTCGGATATTCCATGCTCAGTGATTCGGTGGGTCGAGTCTTCATTAGATGTCCTCTCAACGTATTGGCGCCTCATCCCAAAACCCGCGCTCTGATAAAACGCAACACTCGCTCAAAGATGCCTCCCCTTTTTGTTGAAAGGTTTTTATCCGCAAGCTGGATACGGGCATTGCTTTTCATCATATTGAGATATAGGGAGGGGAAATAGCGTTTTAGCTTCCAGATTGTTCTGTCGCTAAAGCGCGTCCCGGCAAGTATATAGTGCTTGCCATTGCGGGCATCGTTGTAAATGGTTGTCGCAATACGCTCTGCGGTAATGCCTGTTCCGGCAAGGAGCCTGGCGGCTATTTTTGCTGCTTCAGGATTGTCACTGCGCATGCTCTTAGCCAGGTTACTCTGAAAGAACGTAGGGCATACAACTGACACTTTTACCCCATAAGGATCGAGCTCACTAAGGAGGCCTTCAGAGAAGGCCACCATGCCTGCCTTGGAGACGTTATAGGCCGACATGCTCCCCATATGTAATAGCCCGGCCATAGAAGCTACATTGATAAGGAACCCTTTGCTTTCTTTCAGCAGGGGCACGCAGACATGGCAGCCTTTCACGGCCCCCATTAAATTGATGTCTACAGTCCACTGAAAGTCATTCATCGAAAACGTATCAATATCGCCGCTTGCCCCCACGCCTGCGTTATTGACCAGAGCATCCAGCCCTAGCCAGCGCTCGGAAATTACAGAGACTAATTCCTGCCATTGGGTATCACTGGTGATGTCTAGGTGCTGAAAAAAACAATCGCCGGAATACGCCTCGTTTAGATGGGCGGCAACCTTGATTCCCTCCTCATTCTGTATATCAGCAATACAAACGGACCAGCCCTCACAGGCATATTTCTTCGCCAGGGCCAGCCCCAGGCCACTCGCGGCTCCCGTAATAAGAATACGTTTCACGTAAAAGGCACTCGGATATTCGTCACAGGACAGGCTGAGCAATCAGGATCAAGGCCTGTAACCGGGCGTTGAACAATCATTTGGTCACTAGTTGAGTTTTACCGCTGACAGTTTGTCGAAACGACAACAACCCTGTGAAGGGGGCTTTGCTCAAGGCGATGCCTGCTGCCGATAATCGGCGGGCGTGGTCGAATTCCACCGCTGGAAGGCTCTATGGAAGTTGGTGGCTTCTGAGTAGTTCAGTAGGTCTGCTATTTCCGCGACGCTAAGTGATGTTTTGCTCAGATAATTCTGCGCAAGCCTGTTCTTGATGTCATCCAAGATTGTCCGGAAATCTGTTCCCTCAGCCGCCAGGCGGCGCCTGAGTGTTCGCTCGGTAACGTGCAGTTTTTCTGCGAGTTCAGAGATACTAAGAAAACTGCCTGCTGAATGGATGAGTAAGCGGCGAATGATGGCGGTGGTTTCATCGACCTCTGCCATTCCGCTGACTAATTCTTCGCACTGATGGTTGAACAGCACGTTAGTTGAGGGGTCTCCGGTTCTTACCCGCTGGCGTAACCACTGATCGGGCAGGAAGATCTGGGTGTGTTCCTGATTAAACTCCATTAGAACTGGCCAGTTCTGTTCATAGACGCCAAAGTGCGCAGGCTTGGGATAACTGAAATGCACTGTGACGCCTTCAGTTGGCTTGGCGACCAGCGATTTCGTTTGCAAGTACAACTGAGAGAAAGCGAGCTCAGTGACGAGCATTTTTTGGTAACCGGTGCCAGCATTTTGCTGCAGGCAAAGGACTACCCCATCTTTGCTCACTGATCGATGCCAGTTGGAAGACTGTATAAACGTTTGTCCATAGCGCAGGAAGAGCTTCAGGGCGGCGCCTATGTCAGAGCAAGTCATGAGGGCAAAACCGTAGGCACCGTATTGGGTAAGATCCAGGCCACTGCCTATTTTTATGGCTAGTGTCGTATCGCCGGACATGGCCACCGCTGTTTCGAGGATTTCATGCGAAGTGGGTGGCGAGTGTGCGCTAGCGGCCGCTCCGCGGCGCAGACTTGCGGTTTCAATCACTTCAAGAGGGTTGACGCCCAGGCTTGCCAGTCTGTCACGAAAGGCCTTGATGGCTATGGCTTGCAGTGCGGTAATGGCCATGGGTTACGATCCTTAATGCTTGGATCTACGCCTACCTGCTAGCCAATATGGCAATCATTTTTTGCGCAGTTTCCATACCTGAGTTCTGATTTTGCCCGGTGATAAAACGTTGCTCGGCATCAACAGCCACGTGGGTCGCAAAAACATCACGAAAAGCCGTTTGGCTTTCAAATACCGCACCGGCTTTTCGCAGTTCCGCCTCAGGATGCAGCGGTGTCAGTTCGATTCTCAGCTCTTTGACTTGCTTGTCTGTGACCCCGGTCATCGCACGCCCGGCGATCAGGTTGTTGCCCTCACGGTCTTTTACATTAATCAGACCGAGAGCGCCGTGACAGACAGAACCAATCAGCGGCTCTCTAGCGCCGTAATAAGCTTCTCCGATTTTATTGGCCAACACCTCTGAATATCCGAGGTCGTAAGCGGCGCCCCAACCACCGACAAGAAAAATGAGGTCGTATTGGTTGAAGTCCACCTCATCGATACGCAGTGAATTTTCAACCTTGGCAATCAATGCCGGGTCATTGAGGTAACGCTCGTCTTCGGGCGTGATCACGGTGCGGCGCAGTCCACTTGGATCCACAGGAATCTGGCCGCCTTTAATACTGGCAACATCGATCTTCATGCCTGCATCCAGATAGCTGTAATAGGGATGTGTTAATTCCGAAATAGCAATGCCTGTCGCCTCGCCTGTCGTCTCACCCGGCGCATTTAGCACCCCGTGGCTGGTGGTTACGATAAGAGCACGCATTTCGCCGGGCAACTGGTGGGTCTCACCGGTATATTCAGGGTGGAGGCCCAAACTGTGCAGGATGGTGGGCAATGCCAGGACAAAAGCCGCGAACAGGACAACGCTCGCTGCTCCTAACTTCAACAGTGTCTTTTTCATAGCATGAGCTCTGATATCAATGGAATTCCAATTAGCTGTACTTGCTCGGTTTGAGTTTCATGCTGACTAAGTCGTTGGTGCACCTGTCGTTATGCATCGAGGTTTCCCTGCCACCGCTGTAGGGCATGTTGCGACGCAGCCGGCAGGCGCTGCCGATACGGGCAAGGCCTGCACCGATCACAAGAACGTCAACAAACTCGGGTTTTCCAGCCATGGCTGTGTCTTCGGAGTTTCTGTGAGTACTGGAAGTATAGGCATGACCCATGCGGAGAGATGTATCATTTTCGGACTTCTGGGTTTCACCCCTGGGCGGGGCGAACACAGCATACGAATCACATTCGTGTCGCTCTCTCGGGTCAGGACCAGGCCAGGGCTAAAAAGTACTGCGAGACTGTCCGAATGTGATACGTGCTCTGACGGGCAGGTAGATATACTTCAGCGGACATAAAGGAAATGAAGCTCAACGCCAGGGCGACCTAGTAAGGCTTAGCGTTATGCTGGAGAAGTCGCGCTCGCAATGTTGGCTGTCGTTGCGGCGGGCGGTGGCTTTATTGCCGTCATACACAGGGTAACTAAATACTGTCTTTTGACTTCTGGTTAGTTAATGCATTTTCAAAACGCGATTTTTGCCGGGGGCGGCAGCCGCTGCCTGTGGCAGGTAGGCTTTTGGGACGGTGCTAACGAGGCGGGCCTGGGCCTGGATGCTTCTGTGAACTATGCAGCCGGCACCAGTGCCGGCTGCGCCATGGCACTGGTTGTCTCGCTGGGGCGTGGCCCTGAAGCACTGGCCCTGTTCAAGAAACTGACGGCAGCCAACCCAGCCAATATCCACTGGCAGAATCTCAAACCCGGATCAGGCAAGCCACTGTTTCCCCATCTGCGCATTTATCGTCAGGCACTGGAAGAATTCCTGCAGCCCGATGACCTGCAGAACCTGGAGGGTAAGCAACTGGAGTTTCTAATGGCGCGGTTTCCCCGCTATATGCCTTCCAGCCTTGGTACGGCCCTGGCCTTTACGATCTATGGCCTGGAAAAGCACATTACAGGCGTGTTGCACCCGCGCTGGACACGCAAACTGGGGTTTACCCAGGTCGTGGCCAACAGCCGAGAGGCCAGAGCAGTTGGTGAACTGGTTGACGCCATCCTGGGTTCCACCTGCGTGCCGCCGGTGCTGGCTGGCGATGGCTTCCGTGGGCAGCGGGTGCTGGACGGCGGGATTATCGACAATGTGCCCGCCCACCTTGCAGACGGACGTGAGGGCAAAACCCTGGTGCTGCTGAGCAAGCGCTACAGGCAGGAATTGCCCTTGCCCGGGCAGCGAGTTTACGTGCAGCCCAGTGAGCGAATTACCCTCGACAAGTTTGACTACGCCAACCCGGAGGGGCTGCAGCAAACCTACGATCTGGGGCGGCGTGACGGCGCTGCCTTCGCAGCGGCCTACTGTTGATGTTGGGCCGGTATCAGAAAAGTAGAGAAAAAAATGAAGTCAGGATTGATAAAAGTTCTGAGTAAACTCGACCCGTCGCTGCCAAAGCTTTGATGCCATTCGTATTGGCAGGGAACGTGACCAGAGGGTACCGGCCACGATTCAGGAAAGGGCCTGGTCTTCGCCAATTTGGTCAGGCGATTAACTCTGAGTTTAAAGAGATAGAGTTATGAAGAAACTTGGTTTGGTCGCATTGATTGTCCTGCTCCTGGGGATTGGCGTTGTTGCTGTCGCTTACCACCTAATTCTCGACCAGATAGGCCCAAACTCTGTGCCGCGGGATTACGCCATGCAAGACGACAGTAAGGTTGTGGCTCCGGTTGTTGAACCTGTGGCCAATAGCGAGGCGTCCGGCAGCGTTGGGGAAAAGAACCTGTATTGGGGCGAGTTGCATCTGCATACTGCTGAAAGTTTCGATTCCACCATGATGGGCAACAAGCTCGGCATTGAAGATGCCTACCGTTTCGCCAAAGGTGAGCCCTTGATCGGGGCTGGTGGCGAGACGATGCAATTGAGTCGTCCGTTGGATTTTGTGGCGATTACTGATCACGCTGAAAGCTTTGGTATTCGCACGCATTGCAACGATCCCAATCTGTCGCTGCTGGAGCGAGCCGCCTGCTGGGTCATGAACCAGGACAATCCAATATTTTTGGGCATCATTGTCGAAGGCGCTCGCGGTACGGCCGACCCTGGTGATCCTGCCATACCGGCAGGTGTCTACCAGCCGAAAAGTCGCAAGGTTCCGGGTGTGGATAGATTTCCTACCTGCAAGTGGGGTGGCGGCACCGTCGAGCGCTGTTATGACAATGTCAGTAAAGATTGGGCACGCTATGTCCGGCTTGCCGATGCCTATTATGAGCCAGGGGAACTCACCACACTCATCGGCTACGAATATTCGCCCGGCATGCCGGACCAGGGTAAACATCACCGGAATGTCATTTTTCGTTCCAATGTTGTCCCTGAGCGATCTATTTCGAGCATTGATGCGCCCAATGCCATCGAACTTTGGAAGGGGCTTGAATCTAATTGCGATAAGGCCGATGGCTGTGATTTCCTGACCATACCCCATAACTCAAACAAGGCCTGGGGGCTGACATATTCTCGCTACACCTATGATGGTCAGCCGTATGGTGAGGATGACTGGCGCCTGCGTAAAAGACGTGAACCCCTGGCAGAGATTTACCAGAACAAAGGTGCATCAGAGTGTGCACTGGGCGTTGGCGCTACCGATGAAGAATGCGGCTTTGCGCAGGTGCTCGATCCCTGTCTGCCGGGTGAACTCGCCGGCTGCGCCTTTCAAACATCATTCGTTCGTCAGGGCCTCAAGGTTGGCATTGAGCTTGAGCGAGAGCTGGGCTTCAATCCACTACAAAATGGCGTTATAGCGGCCACTGACAATCACAACGCCAACCCGGGAGCTGTAGAGGAATGGAATCACCGTGGGTCCGTGGGCACTATATCTTCGCCGGCAGTGCGCCGCCTTAGCGGCAGTGGCCGGGGTGATAAACCCTACCAGTCCCTGCTCAAGTTCAATTCCTCGGGCGGTCTGGCGGCGGTATGGGCGCCAGAAAATACCCGCGAAGCGATCTTTGATGCGCTGGCTCGCCGCGAAACCTATGCCACCTCCGGTCCGCGCATCGCGCTGCGCTTTTATGCCGGTTGGGGCATTGATGAAGCGTTGATCGACGATCCGGGTGTGGTGCAACATCTGGAGGCGACGGCCGTCTCAATGGGGTCGGTTCTAGCCACCGGCCAACAGCCAGATTCTCCGGAGTTCCTTGTCTGGGCGATTCGGGATCCCCTGGATGCGCCGCTGCAGCGGGTGCAAATGGTGAAAGGCTGGATCGATGATGCGGGCCAGACACATGAAAACGTGGTCGATATTGCCTGCGCCGACGGCCTGCAAGTTGATCCGACCACCGGCCGCTGCCCTGCTAATGGCGCCAGCGTTGATTTGTCGACCTGCCAGTACAGTGCTGGCTCCGGTGCTACTGAATTAAAAACCCTTTGGCGCGACCCGGATTACGATCCGAATCAAAGTGCTTTTTACTATGTGCGCGTGTTAATGAACCCGACCTGTCGCTGGTCAAGCTTTGATGCCATTCGTCTTGGCAGGGAACCTGACCCGAGGGTACCGGCCACGATTCAGGAAAGAGCCTGGTCTTCGCCGATCTGGGCTGGCAGCCAATGACAATGACAATGACAATGGAAGTGTATGAGTCTATGACCCAGCAAGACTATCAATCAGACCTCGCTGGTTACTACGGTAATTCGACCTGTGCCACTGAATATGGTGGTGTTAGACGTCAAAAGCATGCAAGAAGTCCGGGCTTGAATATTCAGCCGGGCGAGATCCTTAAGGTTAGCTCACGCCGGTTTGCCCGGGGCAGGTGGGTGGTGGGCTCCTTCAACGCAGACAACCGGCTTTATGTTTTTGGCTGCTCTGTGCCTTCCCAGCCTGATGTGTCGATTGGTTGGGTTGAAGAGGTTGACCCGATTACCCTTGAAACGATCAGGCAGTCTCCTGATCTAAAGACCGGCGGTCATAACTGGTGCGGTGGCGCTGCGGTGCTGGCGGACGGCACCCTGATTACCGGTTTTGGCAATCGCATCCATAAACTGACCCAGGACCTTGAGCTTATTGCGGAGCTGGAATTGCCCGTGGATCATGCCCATAACGGTATCAGTTTGTTATCCGATGGCATGATGATTACCCGTAATCTGGAACACGATCACAGCAAAAAATCTGTCTTCACCGTGTTTGATCCCCATACCCTGAAAGTCCTTATCAGGCATGAGTACGTGGGGGCTTCGATTGGCCGCTTCTGTGTCGACCCGACCCCGGAAGGGGACTTTATCTATGCCACTACACCGACCCATATTCATCGCCTGAAATATAAAGACCAACAGCTGGAGTTGGATAGAAACTGGGGCGCTTCCTACGACTTGCCCGGTGAAGACCAGAGCTTTGCCTGGTGCAATACCGTGGGTGATGACAGTGTCTGGTTCATGGATATGGGTGACACTCCACCACTCGAGACGATTATGCGTGCCTACCCTGTTGGCACCAAACCAATGGCCTTTTCCGAGCCCGGTGGTGCTCCGGTGCGTGTACACAGAGTTTCCACTACAGACAGTAGTTCAACTGATGTTCTAACGCCGTTTGGTTTACCCAATGGTGGACACAACTCATCTCCGCTCTACGTGCAAGGCAAAAGAATCCTGTTGACGTTTGATACAAATAATAGAAAGACCGGCGCCTGGCGATTTAATGGCCCGGGAGAGTTTGAGTCGTTGTGGGTTCATGATATCGGTAATTCTAACCAGGTGTTCTATTACCCGGATAGCGGTGAGGTCGTAGTTGATGATGTGCTCGAAGACAATAACGTAGATGCCGTGGTGATTGATATTGAAACCGGCGAGGAAAAAGGCCGCGTTGCCACGGGCGCACGTTATGCTGCAGCTATGGCGTTTTACCCTGGTTTGGGTCGTGATTTTTATTCAACCAGTGGTCCACACGGCTTGCTATATCGAGTTTACGTTTCAGAGAATAAATAGAGAACAGTAAGAGGTCGCTTGCTGTCCCTGATCGCGACAGACGCCTGTTAAGGGATTGGGCGGATTTCAATTAGGTCTTACTGTCTACGGCGCCTGCCTTTCAATGGCGTCTCAATATCTATGGCGATTGTCCTGTTAACTTTCTAGCCATCAGCAGGATTATCATTGTACCCAGGATCAATGTAATCAGTACTCCGGTCGGGGAGCCTATAGAATTTTTAAATCTGGCTTCTAGGCCATTGCGCAGAATCTGAACTGGCTGCTGATAGTTCTTTGGTACCGGTATCACTCCGTTTTCTCTGGCGTAGGTTTCATACTCGGCGAGCAGGTCGAAAAATACAGCTGTTTCTACAGCTTCTAGTGTTTCCGTTTCTCCCGGGTCTTCTATGATGTTGTATAAGTGCCAACGACCATCGTTTGTTCCGCCCCGGTTTAAGGTGATCTTATAGTCACCTTTAATGAGCGCCGCGTTTCCACCTATCTCATAGGCGATGACATCTTCGTCGGTATAGACAGAATCTGTTTGTGCTGCGATGACTGGCAGCAGGTTTTTCCCCGTGCTGGCTTCAATGGCTTTGCCTTTGTACTGCGTCCCGGGATGGTGAGTGCCTGCCATAGCAAGAATGGTAGGCGCCAGGTCTTTGACAAAGGCTCTGCTGTGGCTGATGCGGCCCCGATGTGAACCTGCCACTTGTGGCCCACTGATAATGAGAGGAACCCGAATGCCGCCTTCGCCGGAATGAAATTTATAGTGTCCAAGAGGTGAGGCGGCCGCGCTGCCGAAACTGGCCCCAATGGTGCCGTAACTGTAGCGCTCGCCCAATGTTTCATAATCGCGGTTGTATCCCAGAGCTTTTATCCAGAGCAGCGGCAATTCGCTTGCGGCTGGACCGTTGTCGGAGGTGAAGATGATGACGGTGTTATCGTATTGACCTGATTCTTTTAGATATTGAATGAGGCGACCAATGTGATGATCCATAGCATCGACCATGCCCGCGTACACGGCCATGCGTTTGTCGTTGTAACGCTTCTCCTCTTCAGAAAGCTTATCCCAGTCGTCTGTTGTTGCCATACGTTTCATGGGGGCGCTGGCAGGTATTAGCCCCAGATCTTTAACAGCATTCTGGCGATCTTTACGCAGTGCATGCCAGCCATATTTATAACTCCCAATGTACTTCTCGGTAAATTCTTTAGGGGCTTGTACTGGAATATGCACGGCCTGAAAAGAAACATAAGAGAAGAAGGGTTTGCGTTTTCCCGCATGGTTTTCTTGATTATTCTTTAGCTGCTGAATAGCCTTGTCGACGATAAATTCAGATGAATAAAAACCTTCAGGTACGGAAATCTCTTTACCATTTTCAAGCCAGAGTGTTTTTTCATAGTGAGGCACATAAGACTGCTGGGTCCAGTTGTCGCCGCCGGAAAAAGGCATGGTCACCGTTTGTTTAAAGCCACGGTTTATCGGCAGCAATGATGGATCGGCATAGCCCAGATGCCATTTTCCAGACATCGCGGTGTTGTAGCCCGCATCTTTCAATAGCGTCGCGATCGTGATGACATTGTGATTAAGGGTGCCGCGATAAAATGGTGAGTGGGCTTGCTCGGGTGTCAGCGCTTCACTGATGTTAGCGACACCGGCGCGATGGCTGTCCACACCGGTTAACAGCATGGCGCGGGTGGGCGCGCAGCTGGCTGTTGTATAAAAACTGCTGAAGCGCAACCCGTTATTTGCAAGCTGGTCCAGGTTGGGGGTGCTGATTTCACTGCCATAGGAGCCGATGTCTGAATAGCCCAGATCGTCAGCAAGGATCAGCAGAATATTGGGTCTGTGATCAATGCCCGCCTCGGCGCCAACGCAGTTTACCCAGCCCAAACTTAACAGCAGGAAGATGGCGTCCCTGTACCCGGCGAGCCATGACCTAATGCACAAAATTGTTGTCATCGGTAGATGCGCTGTACCAGATAGGCGACGACCATGCTCGCTCCTGGATAGTCGCCGGTAAATCCGGGCGAGGTTGTTCTCCAGATCGAATGGCATCCCAGGTCGACCAGCGGCACACGGGGTTTTCCAGTACGCGTACGTAATAGAAGGCTTCCTGTCCTGGCACAAAATCAGGGTCTTGCCATAATGTTTTTAGCTCGCTCGCGCCTACATTGGCGGTTCTGGAACAGTCATCCAGATTCACTGTTGCGCCGTTATCGGGGCAGCGGTGGGTATTTGTATCGACACTCAGGCCGTCGGAGCAGGCGACATCATAAACCTGCTCCCGATGCTCGCCGTTTTGCAGCCAGCCTTTAATGATCTGCACGCGTTGTAGTTGTGCGGTATTTGGGTCTGCTAGCGCCCAGGTTAGAAATGTGGGCCGCCGATCCGCGTCGACACGCAAAGTGCCGCCCATGGCGACGCCGCGTTGGTATGCGGTACTGATCAAGTCATGACTGGTTAACTCCGCTCCATCGAGCTCGTAACCGGCAAAAAAACGTACCTTGATGCGAGTGCCGCTGGTGGCGAAGGTTTCCTTGCGACGCAGCGCATCGTAGATAGCTTCACGGGTATTCTCTTCTGCCCATACCCCGGCAATGCCAGAGGCACCCCAGAACTTGTAGCCGGGAAAGTTAAGGTAGGTTTGGCCATCAACCTCCTCGACCATGTCGGGCATCCCAAGTTTAACCAGAGTGCCGTAGAGGAAGCTTGCGGGAATTGAGCCCCTCTGTTCTGGGGTGGCGTCCATTATGCTGACTTTGCCGAAGTAATTGTCCTCTTCCAATGGCGCCGCTGCCGTATGTGTGTCGCTGGAACCGATGACGCCGAACTTGTAGGGGTTGGCGTTATTGTTTGCCGCAGTGGCAAGGCCCCGTTGCCACGCATCGCGTACGTAGCTACCTGGGGCAACGCTGGGCAAGGCTGTGGCAACGCGCAGGGGGTAGATTTCGAAATTGGCCCACTCGTCGTTAGGTGACAGTAATGGGTGAGTGTCGGACGTGCCCTTGATCTGTGTGATTTCGACCAGAGGTTCATTGCGCATGCGCTGTTCGGCGTATTCCTGGTCGATGGTGTTCCCGGCCCAGTCAGTAAACGCGAACATCGCGCCGTTGGAACCGTTGCTGTTGTGGGGAATCGCCAGGCTTTCTATGCCTTGCTCGCGCAGGCCGTCCATCCAGTTCCAAAGTCCCTCGGGATTGATACTGTTCAATCGGGAGAAAGGCACCGCGGGTAGCTTGTCTGTACCGCGAAAGACGACATTGCGGTGAAGGTTCCCTAACTCCTCGGTAGAGGGCGTGTATTCATAGGCTGCAAAGGTGGTGAACTGACCAGGCCGGTAAGCTTCGTTTGCCGCTTCAACGGTTTTGACCCACGCGGAATTGCTGACACTGTTGATAACATCGCTGTTGAAGGTTCCATCGAGCAGGTTGGCCACAACATCACTGCGGAAATTGTTGAAGATAAGGTTTCTTTTTACGATATCGAACAAGCCGCCATCGACCGAGTCATTGATGCCGTGATAGGACTTTGATAGCTCGTATTCTGAGAATGCCGTGTTGGTGTCTGCCGCCTCGTTAATCAGTCCCAGCATCTGCGCATGGTCCGTCACCGCGTAGAAATCCAGCGGCTGTGCCAGTTGTACTTCAAATCCGCTGGGGTGCATGATTGCCTCGCCCTGCGCGTAGCGATAGGCGTCCGCCGGTGTGGCGGTGGTGCCAAAACCAGCGGCATCAAAGGATAGGGCTGTATGTACGTGCAGGTCGCCAAAATAAGCATTTCGATCCGCATTGAACTGTCGGCCATCTGCATGAATCTCGGGCAGGGCGGGAAATGAAATGATTTCATTATCCGCCGGAATAATTGTGTTCGTAGTGCGAAGGTACTGATTCGCCTCATGGCGCTTTTGCGCTTGGTCGCCGGAACAGGCGCTGATCAAAGCGACAGCCGTTAACACACCAGTTCTGCAAATCACTCGAAACAACATGACCCCCCCCTGCGTGTTTTCTTCTGTTTGTTGATGTGTCTTGTCAGTTGGGTACGAATTTCGATTGGGTACTAAAGCCACTGTTCTCGAGGAGGGCCCTAGCCTACGACTCAGGGCCTATCGCCTGCAGCCAGCATATGAGGCCTGGTCTACCAGCTATGTATCATTTGCGGACACGACATCTACCCATCAGGGGTCGAAAGGCTGAGTGGCTAGCCGAAGAGGTGGAACTTCGGGGTGTCCGAAAGTGATAAGTCGCTCTCGGCCCGAGTGATTATGATTTCTCTCTTAATAAGAGTAGACAGAAAAATGAAATCAAGACTGATAAAAGTTCTGATGGCCCTGGTAGTGGCCTTGGCCGTAGCTGGCGGCAGTTACTGGCAGATCAACTTCAATAAAGACTGGCGTGAACAATATGCCCACAGCAAAGGTGTGGATGCACTGATTTATGCGTTTCCCTATTTTTTGAACACAGTGCTTCGCTACAAGTGGAGTCAGCCTGAAGCGCCAGAAGGCCAGCAAGTGCCGGTGGACGCGGTAAACAAGTTTTGGCATGCGTCGTTTGTCGATCCCAAAAATTACCGCGACGGCGGCGCGCCGAATGCCGATACGCTCTATTCACCAGCTTGGGTGTACGCCAAAGAACAGCCGATCATTATTACGGTACCGGAGATTCCGGGTAATCGATATTGGGCAATTGAACTGGCGGGTTTTGATTCAGACAACTTTGCCTATATCAGCAAGCGTCTCCACGACAATGGTGGCGGAAACTACGCCATCGTGCCGCCGAATTGGCAGGGAGACTTACCAGAAGATGTGGAGTTTGTAGCTCATAATCCGACGCCCTGGTTTTATGCCATGGCCAGAATTTATGCTGACTTCAATGACCCCAGTGATCAGGCGGAGGTAGCGGCGATCCAGTCAAAAATGCAGATTGTGGGCTTGAGTGACTGGGGTAAAGAAAATCCACCCAGGCCTGCGCACCCGCCTGTTCCCGATGTCGGTGATCTGAGCGAAGTACTACTTGAAACCGATGTGGTTAGTTACATCAAAAAAATGGTGATGTCTGATCCGATCTCGTTCTGGAATAACGTCAACCGCGCGATGACCGTCAATGGTGTACCGGAGCGTGATCAGCGCTATTTGAAAGATTGGGCCGAGTTGCATATTGGGCCGGACCAGGATGTATCCCAGGCTGAGGACAATGAGCAAGCCGGCTTAGCCAAGGCGGTGTTCGATGGCATCATGATCATGCGCGCCCATGCCACCTCTGAAGAGAACAAGGTCAACGGTTGGGGTGTGCCACCAGTGGGCTTCGGGCGCTCCGGCGTTCACGGTAATTTTTATATCCGCGGAGCCATTCAGTCGATGCGGGGCATCGTCGCCAATGATGCAGAAGAAGCCATGTATATGGCCAGGGCAAAAGATCAAAACGGCGACAGTATTACCAGCAAGCATACGTACGAACTCCACTTCCCGCCTGGACAAACGCCGCCAGCAAGATATTTCTGGTCACTTACCGTTTACGATCAGGAAGCCAACCTGATGCTCAATGACTATGACCGCTATGCCATCAGCGGTAACTCAGAGGACTTGATCTACGAAGACGATGGCAGCTTGCGGATTCTGATCGGCGGCAAGCCGCCTGAGGGAATGGTTGGCAACTGGTTGCCGGCGGGTGAGTCTTTCACTCGAATTTCATTGAGAGTATACGGCCCCGAGAAAGCAATGATTGAGCGAACCTGGAAACCGCCCCAGTTGAAGCGGGTTTAACGAAACCGCGCAATATAAATAGTCTCGCGGCTGACAATGAAAACACGGTTGACTGAAACCCTGCAGGAGCGTGCCTGGTCTTCGCCGCTCTGGATCGAAGTAGAACGGGATTAACCGATGTCAGTGTTTGCCAGTTTGAAAGAAGTCGTCAGGGTATTGAATGAGATACGGCAGTCTCGTGCTGCCATTGGCTTCAAAATGCCCGCTTTGGATGAGGCGATTTCCCTTGGGGTGATCTTTGAAGAGTCGGTCCGTAGGCACGGTAACTTGCCTGCCCTGGAGTTCGAGGGGCGCAGGTGGACGTACACACAGCTGAACCAGGAAATCAATCGGCTGGCGCATCTACTAAAGGCGCAGGGTGTGAAGCAAGGCGAGGGTGTCGCCCTGTTCATGGAAAATCGGGCCGAGTTTGTCATCTCGTTGTTGGCCCTCGTCAAGATTGGTGCCCCTGCGGCACTCATCAACAATAGCCTGAGCGGCGAAGCCCTGGTGCACTGTTGTAATGTGACCGACGCCAAACACTGTATTGTAGGTGACGAACGCGCCGATGTGCTGGCGGCTGAGTTGGCTGGCTTGCCTTTTGGCCAGGGTCATGGGGCTTGCTTTTGGATGCAAGGCACTGTGGATCGCAAAGCCCCCGACTGGGCGATAGACGCTAATCAGGCCATGCAGGCGCATTCTGATCAGAACCTGCCTGAAACCCCAGGTATCCTCGCCGCTGATGTGGCGCTGTATATTTTCACTTCCGGTACAACGGGCCTGCCCAAGGCCGCAACATACAAGCACCAGCGCCTGGCCACTGCCGCCAATCTGTTGGGTAAGCTTACCCTACGCCCCAAACCTGGCGATCGGCTGTACCTGTGCTTGCCCATCTACCATATCACCGGCCTGGGACCCGGTTTGTGCGGTTTTATCGCCGCTGGCGGCACGGTTTGCCTGCGTCGTAATTTCTCAGCCGGCAAATTCTGGAGTGAGGTGCAGGCCTGGCAGACCAATAGCTTCGTGTACGTGGGAGAGTTGTGTCGTTATCTGGTGACGCAGGCTCCCACTGACGCCGAGAAAAACAATCCGCTGCAGAAAATGGTGGGTAACGGTTTAAGGCCCGATGTATGGGATGAGTTCAAGTCCCGCTTTGACGTGGATCGTATTTGCGAGGTTTACGGTTCCAGTGAAGGCAATGTCACCTTTCTTAATCTCCTGAATAAGGACCGCACCATTGGGACTACGTCGGTTGATATTGCCCTGGTTAGATACGACGTGATTGAAGACGCCATCGTGCGGGATGATGCCGGGTATTGTGAGTTGGCCAAGCCCGGTGAGCCGGGGCTGTTGCTTGGCAAAATTACCGACAACACCCCGTTTGATGGTTATACCAATGCGGAGGCGACCCACAGCAAAGTTGTTGAGAACGTGCAGGAAACCGGCGATCGTTGGTTCAATACCGGCGATCTTGTGCGCGAAATCGATGTTGGCTTTGCCCTGGGTCTCAAGCACTACCAGTTTGTCGATCGCACCGGCGACACCTTTCGTTGGCGTGCTGAAAATGTGTCAACCAATGAGGTAGGGGAGGTACTGAATTCCCACCCACAGATCAATATGGCGAATGTCTATGGCGTCGAAGTACCCGGCACCGAGGGCAGAGCGGGGATGGTGGCCTTTGCCCTTGATGCCGGTACCGACTTTGACATAGACGGTTTCCGCGCGCTGGTGGATACCAAATTGCCCGACTATGCTCGGCCAGTGTTCGTGCGTCTACAGCAGGAGACTGAAACCACGGTGACCTTTAAGCTGCTGAAGGGAAAGCTGCGCGAGCAAGCCTATCACCTGGACAAGCTGGGTAAAGACCGCGTGTATGTGCGCCACCCTCGCAGCGGTGCATATCGGTTACTGGATGACGACTATTATCAGAAAATTCTCGCGGCCGAGGCGGGCTATTAGGAGAGGTAAGCAATGGCGAAGCTCAGCAAACTTTCCCGTTCGATCGATGGCTCTGTGGCTATTGTCACGGGCGCGGCCAGTGGCATGGGGCGGGCGACCGCTCACCTGTTTGCCGATGAAGGCGCCAGGTTGGCGATATTCGATATCAATGAGGCCGCGCTGGAAGCGGTAGCCGAGGAGGTAAGGTCTGTCGGTGCAGAGGTATTAACTTTGTTGGTCGATCTACGTGACCGACAGGCCGTTGAGAATGCGGTAGGCAGTGTTATTGAGCACTTTGGCGGCCTGGACATCTTGGTCAACAACGCCGGTTTCGCCCTGCCTGCCGCTATCGATAGTGACGAATATGAGCATTCCTGGGACAGCTCCCTGGATGTTATGGCCACTGCGCAGGCCTGGGCGATCCGGGCGGCCCTCCCTGGGCTGCGCAAATCACCGCATCCTCGAATAATAAATGTGGCGTCGACCGAAGCGCATGGTGCAACACGTTTTAACAGCGCCTATGTCGTTGCCAAGCACGCCTCCGTGGGTTTAACGAGGGCAATGGCCGTGGACCTTGGGAAAGAGGGCATCACCGTCAACTGTGTTTGCCCCGGCCCCGTTCATACCGGAATCACCCAGGGTATCCCTGATGAAAACAAGGAAACCTTTGCCAACCGCAGAACGGCACTGCGCCGCTACGCCCAGCCCGAGGAGGTTGCGCACGCAACGCTCAGCCTCGTGCTGCCTGCGGCCAGCTTCATTACCGGCGCGACGCTGGTGGTTGACGGGGGAGTGACGATTCGAAATGCTTGAGCCAGAGGACAATCCCACTGCCTCTTATGTTGTTGACCCGCCGCGCCTCGCTTTAGTGTAGCTCCAAGCTGCGCCCTTTGATTACAGCGGATTTGTGATGATTGATTTGAGACTCGTAGGCAGCTCGGTATCGCCGTATACGCGTAAATTGCGTGCGCTTTTACGTTATCGGCGCATTCCTTATCAATTCGTCAGGGCAGGGGGGCAAGAGTCAGAAGCGCTTCCGCCTGCACCGCTGCCACTGATTCCCTATGTTGTATTACCAGACCAGAACGGTGAGCTGACAGAGGCAATGGCCGATACAACGCCTATTATCAATCGCCTGGAGGACGACTACCCGGAGCGCGCTGTGCGGCCAATGGACCCGGCACTGGCCGTGATCGACGCGTTGCTGGAGGAATTCGGCGATGAGTGGCTGGCCAAATGCATGTTTCATTTTCGTTGGTCAAAGCCAGCGGACACGCAAACCTCGTCGTCCTATCTGGCCTATGCCATGAACATGACGGCGGCACCCGAGCAGGGGGAAGCGTTTGCCAGCATGTTTGCCGAGCGGCAGATTTCTCGGATTGGAGTGGTCGGGTCAAATGACACAACCGGCCCGCTTATCGAGGAAAGCTGGGAACGCTATCTGGATGTGTTTGATCGTCACCTCCAGAACCAGCCATTTCTCTTAGGTAATCGCCCTGGTGCGGGTGACTATGGCTGCTTTGGCCAGATGACCATGCTCGTATTGACTGATCCTACGCCACAGGCGGTTTCCCGTCGCATCTCGCCTCGTGCTTTTGCATGGACAGAAGCCATGGAAGACCACTCTGGATTGGAGGTAGATGAAGCTGATTGGATTAACCTAGATTCGCCACCCGAGACACTCAACGAATTGCTATGTGAAGTGGGTCGACTGTTTGTACCTTTCATGGTGGAAAACGGGAAGGCAGTGGCAAGCGGCGAGGAAATGCTCGAATGTGAGCTGGACGGAAGGCCCTGGGTGCAAGAGGCCTTCGTCTACCAGGCCAAATGTCTAACCTGGCTGAAACAGCGCTACGATCATCTTGGTGAGATGGACAAGTCGCGTCTCGATAATGTCTTGTCTGGGACTGGTTGTGACGCGCTGTTTGCGAACAAGGGAGACAAGGATGAAAAACGACACAGTCAGTAATGACCTGAGCATCCAGTTTCTCGGCGCTATAGCAGTCACCGTGGGGTTGGTGGCAACCTGCCCTACCTCAGCTGCAGAACAGGATTCATTGTCCGAATCATCCTTAACCGGAGCGCCACAACCAGAAGCACGTCTGTTATCAGCCTTCTTCGGGCTCGATAACGATCTACCCTTTGCAGCAAACAGGCTGTGCTGGGGCGCTTCTGGCGAGGACGGCATGCCTGTTGTGTTCTCACAAACGCTTGATGCTGACACGCTACAACCCGAGGACTTTGAAGTTACCTCAAAGTCCGGCGCGGTCCACACACCCAACTGCGCCACCCTGCGACCAGCGCAGGACGAGGGCGAGCTGAGAACCGTGCTACTCATTGGCGAATTTGGCGACGCACCTGACAACCCACCCGTGTCAGTCAAGGTGGTGGGCGACCTGCTCTCGGATGGCTCGCCCGCAATTAACTTCAAGGGAACACAGGTAGACGTTACGCCCCTCGCTGACGGTCCTTCCCTGGTGTTGGCGGAATCCGTTCCCGAAAAACAATGGACGCAAGAAACCAACTCCACTCGCTGCCCGCAAGGGGTGAAACAAATAATTCGGGTTACCTGGAACGGCGGTGTACGCCGACCCGATCGCCGTGAAGCTGGTGAGGCGGAGCGCAAGCTCTATCGTGTGGAGGTACAGCGCGCGGATGGCTCTTTTGGAGAGGTCACCCCGATCGCCCTGGCAGAATTAGAGGACAGGGATAACAACCATTTCCTGTGCCTGGATACGGACGACACGGCTGTGGCAGTGAGTTTTCCAGAAGGACGATTAGTCGACCCCAATGGAGATCTAAATCCCCATACGACAGTCAAGATCAGCACAAGCGGGCGTTAACACTCGTAAGAAAAGTAGTCATTTAAACCTCTGTTCATCCCTAGTAGATCAATACCCTAAATTGGGCGATTTTGGTCCACTGTGGCTGGTGCGATTTCAGAGAAATCAATAACTTACATCTGTTTTGGTAGGACCAGGCGGATTCGAACCGCCGACCTCTACCATGTCAAGGTAGCGCTCTAACCAACTGAGCTATGGTCCTAGGGGGCGCGCAGTATAACGCG
>Ga0181599_1001920_pt1 | contig 19359 bp, 23 predicted proteins | sample 041ome_3_FD_148658 | JGI IMG/M metagenome (GOLD analysis project Ga0181599, IMG submission 148658) | Coastal salt marsh microbial communities from the Groves Creek Marsh, Skidaway Island, Georgia - 041405US metaG (spades assembly) | ecosystem: Environmental > Aquatic > Marine > Intertidal zone >...
CTGCTCCATGTCTTTTTGATAATCTCTTGCCATCTGTACCATGAATCATAGGTAAGTGAGAAAATGTAGGTACATCTGCATTAAAAGCTCTGAATAAATTTACTTGAACAGGGAGATTACTAAGATGATCGTCGCCCCTTATTAAATGAGTTATCCCCATATCGATATCATCAACTACAGAAGTTAGATTGTAGGTTGGCACACCATTCGATCTTAGTATCACCACATCAAAAAAAACTTTTGGGTCAAAAGTAATTTCTCCATGAACGCTATCATTAATTTTAATACTACTTTCTTTTTGATTTCTAAACCTTATTACATGTCCTTCTTTATTTAGTCGATTATCATACTGAATTGACAGATCCGTATCTTTAGTTTTTTCATTAACCTCGACTTCATCGTAATATGCAAGGTCATTATCTAAGAGGTATTCAATTTTATCTATATAAAGTTCAAACCTTTTAGATTGATAAGTGATTTCATCATCATGATTTAATCCAAGTTGATTTAATGCGGATATGATTGAATTTTTGTATTCTTCTGTGCTTCTTGTTGTGTCAGTATCATCTATTCTTAAATAGAATTTGCCATTATTTTTTTTTGCATACAGCCATGAATACAATGCTGTTCGTACCCCGCCAATATGAAGCCATCCTGTTGGGCTTGGTGCAAATCTGGTTTTAATCATCACAAAGTCATCTTAAAGTTGTTTATTATAGCGCCCGGTAACCGTGCACTAGAGGTTGATCTCTCTTCATAAGTTCCTGAATCGATTAAGAGTTCTCTATTTGCAGTTAGTCCGACTAAATTTTCTCCTAACATACTATATACACTATCATCAAATCTCATAGTATTTATCGGTGCAGTAAGCTTGCCATTCTCAACTAAAAAACATCCAAATCTAGTCAAACCAGTCATCCTTCCATTATTTCTATCTGAAAAGTTTAAGTACCAAAGATTGCTGATATAAATTCCGTTATCAATAGTATTTAATATTTCATCATTATTTATTTTCCCTGCGCTCATATCAATAGAGCATGGATATTCAGAAGGTCCTGCGGCATTGTGTATTGCAGAATATTCCAAAGAAGATCTGGGAGAAGTTAAGGACTCTACAAATTTACCATTAGTAATCATTGCTATCTGTTCAGGCTTTATAAATCCATCTGAATTAAAATTAGCTGAAATACCATCTTTGATATTTTCATCTATTGATACCGAACTATTTAATTCCCTCTCATTTTTACTCAATAAATGCAAAGGGCTAGTCCCAATTTTATTTGATTTATAACTAAATCCACCCCAGGCCATCATATCAATGATTTCATTAAGAGCAGCTGGCTCTAAATATACGCGATATTCACCAGTTCCGATCGTCTTATCTGGTCTTGATAGTACATCTAATTTTTCTATACCTTTTTGTAAAATAGAATCATAATCTTCATGATTCCACTTCTTCGATGAGTAGTTTAATTTAATTGCATTATTATTCTTGTTATATATTGAGTAATCAAAACTAAATGAGTAGTTACTATGCCAATTAGTTTGACCGAGTGAATTAGCTAAACCGGTGTAGATAGGCCCTGACGAATAAATGCCAACTAGATCAAGATTAGATGAACTCATAAGAATATGATCAAGCATTTCTTTATCATCTATATTTTCTATATTTTCTGAAATGTCAGTTGAATGGACATTAGTCGAAAAGAGCATATAGGGATCTTTTGGCAAATCTGGTAATTCTCTTCTTAAGTAATTAAGAGTTTTAGTAAGTGTATGAATATCTCTGTCGTAGCTTCCATTTAATCTTACGGATGATTTTAAATTTCTTTTATCCTTGTTTGATAAACTCATTGTCATAGAGATTTGTTTTACACTTCCTGCTTGCCTTATCTTAGCCTTATTTAAACGAACAAAATTAGATTCTTCGGCATCAAAATTTACAATTAATAACTCATTGCTTTTGATATTTTTAAATAATTCTCCCGTTATGCGTTCAAAATATTCGCGCATTATTCGCCGCCAAAGACATCTATGTCTCTAAATAAACAAGATGGTGTCGCATGACCTACAAAAATTGTCTGGTTAGGTTCGCCTTTTCCACAGTTAGCAGTTCCAAGTATAGAGAAAGATGATTTATCACCAACCATGCTTAGATTATGCCAAAAGTCTTTTGTGATGCCACGGTAATTTGGATTTTTTACCACTCCTTTGAGTTCTCCGTTTTTTATGATGGTTCCTTTTTCACAACCAAATTGGAACTTGTTTCTATAATCATCGATAGACCATGAGTTATTAGTTTCTAGTAGGATGCCATCATCCACAGATGCAATCATATCTGTAATTGAAGAATCACCTGGCTCCATATTAATATTTCCCATTCTATCAATAGGAGGTCTATTCCAACTAGTAGCTCTTGAACATGCCACATAATCTTGACCTGCTCTTTGTGCGGAATAGAAACTACCTATCGGTCTTTTAAGAATCCCATTTTGTATAAGATATTTTTTTTCAGCAGCTGTTCCATCATCATCAAAATTATATGTAGCTAATTCAGTTTCTTGTTCAGGATTAAATGATATGTTTAGTAATTCTGATCCATACTTATAATTTCCAAACATTTCTAGGTTTACAAAACTAGATCCTGCATAGTTTCTCTCATCTCCAAGTATTCTGTCTAATTCAAGTGGATGACCTATTGATTCATGAATTTGTAATATCATTTGATCAGGGGCTATTAACGCATCAATGATATCACTAGGGCAATTTGGAGCCATAGATAATTCGATAGCATCATTTGCAATAGTTGTTGCTTGATTGATCAAATCAGAATCTTTTAAAAAGTTGTAACCTATTTGTCTAGCATGAGCATGGCCGCCATATGTTCTTGTTTGGATTTGTTTTTTATACTCTGCACATGCGATTAGCTGAGGAAGTATATATGAAATATTTTGTCTAAACTTACTGCCATTAGTATCAGTAAAAAGCGTTTCTATTTTGTTGTACCTAAAACTAGCTCCCCAATTAGAGATAGTTGGCTTTGATTTTAAGGACTTATTTACTTCCATGAGATAATCAACTTTGTCTATGTTCGATTCTCTTGCCCATGTATCTTTTTCATGAGTGAAATATTGACCATTATCTATAGACTCTTGCGGTGGAATAGGTTGATGAATTAATTTACCTTTTGTGAACTCAGACCAACTTTTCGCTTCATTTGTAGCTTTCAAAATCCCCTCTTTAGTAAGATTACTGGTCGCAGAATAACCAAAGCCACCGTCATGTATCACAGTAACCATGAGTCCTTCATCTTCGATAATTTCTATAGGCTCAAGAACATTTCTTGTAACAGAGAGAACATTTGTGTATTTATTTACAAATCTAAATGAACAATAGTCTACATTGGGTAGGTATGTATTTATTTGTGTTAAAAATTCGTTTTTCATGTTTTTGCAGAAAATACATTGTATCATTTAAGTAAAGTTATGCATAAAATTTATCCTTTAATAAAAGATACTGACTTTCCACAAATAACAAGATTATCTTTAAAAACACTTCAAGTGAATCTTGGCTATAAATGCAATCAAAGCTGTTTACATTGTCATGTTAACGCAAGTCCAAAAAGAACGGAAATGATGAATAAACACACCATAGATGAGGTTATTAATTTTTCTTATCAGAATAATGTGGGAACTGTTGATCTTACAGGCGGTGCACCAGAAATGAACCAATACTTTGAATATATGATTAAAAAATTAAGAGAAAAAAATATCCATATTATCGATCGGTGTAACTTAACTATTTTACAAGAAAAAGGAATGTCTAGAATGATTGATTTCTTAGCTGAACATGAAGTAGAGATAGTAGCTTCACTTCCATGTTATAAAGATATAAACGTAGATGCCCAAAGAGGAAAAGGTGTATTCACTAAAAGTATAAAAGCTCTGCAACGACTAAATAAAAAAGGATATGGTATGAACAAGAAATTAATGTTAAATCTTGTTTACAACCCACAAGGCGCTGAGTTGCCACCCAAACAGACGGAACTTGAACTTGAATACAAATCATATCTTCTTGAGAATTATAATATCTTGTTCAATAATCTTTTTACGATTACTAATATGCCTATAAATAGATTTGGTAGTACGCTAATCAGCAAGAAAATGTTTCATACTTATATGGATTTGTTAAAATCAACTTTTTCTCAAATAGCAAAAGAAAATGTTATGTGTAGAAATCTACTTAGTATCGACTATGAAGGTTATGTATATGATTGTGATTTTAATCAAATGCTAGGTGTAGATATATCAAATAAAAAAACTCATATTACAGATATCAAAAAAGATGAATTAGTAAATAAGATTATTGCTACAGGTGACCATTGTTATGGCTGTACTGCTGGTTCTGGAAGTAGTTGTGGTGGCGTAATCTCATAAAAACATGTTTTCTATAATCATTCCCACACTAAATGAAGAACATATTCTATTTGAAAACACTTTATTTTTTGAAAAAATAAAAGATAAACTCAATGCAGAGATTATTGTTGTTGATGGGGGAAGCGATGATGCCACAACCCATGTAGCAAAAAAATTTTCTTGTAAAGTAGTAAAGAGCAGTCCCTCAAGATCAAAACAGCAAAATATAGGTGCAAAATATGCCTCTGGAGATTTTTTAATCTTTATGCATGCAGACACTATAATCAGTGATGAAGCAATTAAATATATTAAAAAGCTTACAAACGATTTTATATGGGGATTCTTTAAAGTAAATTTAAATTCAAATAAGACAAAATATAAGGTTCTTTCATATCTAATTAATTTAAGAAGTAAAATATTTAATTATGCAACCGGGGATCAAGTTCTTGTAATCCAAAAGGATTTTTTTAATAAAAATAAAGGTTTTAAAAATATATGTTTGATGGAAGATATTGAGTTTACTAATAGAATAAAGAGGATTAAAAAGCCTATACAAATAAATGAACATGCATTTACGTCTGTTAGGAGATGGGAAGAAAAAGGATTTATTAAAACTATCATTATCATGAGACTTTTGAGATTATTTTATTATTGTGGCGCTAACGATAAATTATTAAATAAACTTTATAAATGAATGCAGTAATAAACATCTTATCAAAAAATCCAGATCAAACAGATTGTAAAACAAGACTAAAAACGCTCTTATCTAAAGATGATAGATCTTTTATCTCAAAAGTAATGCTTGAGATGACATGTAAAGCTATTTCCAAGATAGATGTAAAAAAAAGATTATATTTATATCCTAATATCAAAGGAGATTTTATTAAAAATTTGTCAGAAGATTTTAAATTGTCTGTATCTATACAAAAAAATGGATTTCTGAGTGACAAGATTTATTCAGTTTTGAATATACAAGATAAAACAATATCCAAAAGAATATTAGTTGGATCAGATATCCCGTCTATTAACACAAGTGATTTTGAAGAATGTATTGGTCTCCTTGATAGATATGATGTAGTTTTAGGCCCCTCAAAGGATGGTGGTTTTTATTTTGTAGGTGTAAAAAATAACGCTCATGAAGTCTTTAAATATTTAAAACTAGATCATATTACCCTTAATAAGATGATAGAGGAATGTTTAAGATATAAATTTGATTACGGTCTTACTAGAGTACTCAAAGATATTGACAGTTGTGAGGATTTATTATTTATCTGATGAATCCTTTTTTTTATGTAGTTCATTTAGCTTAGTATATTTAAGATACGTATTAAACATTGTGGTCAGAGCTACTCTAAATCCATTGCTTCCCTGAAACAAACCACCTTTAATAATAAGTTTTTTGAAAAAAGCAAATAATGATCTGATAATTGGCCTTAGCACGGACGGCATCTTTCCATCTTTAAATAACTGCTGTGCGCTCATACTACTTCTAAAGTTCATTTTGTTAACCCATTCTTCCATTGAATCATAAGTATTATGAATAATATGGACTTTAGTCTTACGTGTTTTGGTGCTATTAACTGCTGCATGGTCTGACCTGGTATCATAGTTAACAAAATTCTTATTATATAATCTCGTAACAGAATCAGGATAAAATCCAGCTGCTTTTATCCACTCTTCGCCACAAAAGTTTTTTCTTCTAAATGAATAACTATCAAAAGACTTATCGTCAAGATTAATTTTATTCATAAAATCTATCAAATCAGAATCTAAATATTCATCTGCATCTAAACTAAATATCCAGTCATTTTTTGAGAATTTTGAGGCTTCTTTTTTTTGACCACCATCACCTAAAAAAGGTTGAATAAAAACTTTAGCACCAGCTGAGGATGCGATATCTCTTGTTGAGTCAGTGCTTTCTGAATCAAGAACTATTATCTCATCACATATTTTACTTAGGCTTTTTATAGCTCTAAGTATATATTTTTCAGCATTGAGAGTTATGATAGTGCCTGTAATCTGATGCATAATTAAATTGAATCTATCATTTTCTCTAATTTATCAAAATGAGCCTCATAAGCATACTGTTTATTAGCATAATCATAACCATTTAAGATGAGTTTATTTCTTAGGTCAGAATCATTTAATAAAATGTTTATTTGTTCTGAGAGATCGTTCGCATTTTTTGTTTCAAATAATAGTCCATTTTCTCTATTAGATATAATCTCTGGGACACCTCCTGCATTACTACCTATAACAGCGACTTTCATTAACATAGCTTCTGCAACAATTAGTCCAAATGTCTCTTCATAAGTTGGAAGAATAATTATGTCGAAACAAGGCATATATGACATAGGAGATTCTACAAAATCAATAAATCTGAGATTATTAGTTAAATTATAATCTGCAGCATCCTTTAATAGTCTATTTTTATATTCATTATCCATTGCATGACCAATGATGCATAATTGAATATTATCAATATATTGATTTATTGCATCTAATACTAAATGTTGACCTTTTTGTTCTTCAATGCGAGAAAAAATGCCTACAGTAGGAATATTTTCATTTAAACTATTTTTACTAAAAAATGTTTTTTTATCTACAACTTTTGAAGAAGGTGGTATTTCAATTCCATAGGTGAGCTTTTTTATCTTATTTGATGGTACTGGCAGATACTTTTTTGCTTCTGCTTTTAATTTATCTGTAATTACCAAAAACAAATCAATATTTTTATATACAAATTTATGATAAAAATCTTTTTTCGATCTAGACAGTTTCATTTGTCGATAAAAAATAATTTTAATATTTCCAGGAGTAAATATTTTTAATAAAACAGCAAGAAAGATATCTTTAGCCCAACTTACATGTAGAAATTCAATATTTTTAATTAAGATGTATTTGCGAAGTAATATGAAGTTTTTAATAAGTCGAAATACACCTTCATTATAACATTCTATTTTATTATCAGTAACGGTCTGTGTGATGTAAGATTTTCTTGCACAGCCAACATGTATCTTACGTCCTAACATCTTATAGTACTTTATTAGTTTTATGAAATATAACTCAAGTCCTCCCTGATCTGGAGATAAACAGATTGCTAATATTTTCTCAGTATTCATATGATGTGGCTATTATAGACTTAATCTGAATGGAGTAACAAAGAATAATTTGTAAGAAATATTATTTACTGTTGTAATACACATATGAAAAAGATTCTTGTGGTTAGAAACGATCGCTTAGGTGACTTGATGCTTATACTTCCTGCTCTGAGAATAATTAAAACATCTATACCTGGAATAACCATAGATTGTCTAGCAAATAAAAACTATAAGGAACTTAAGAATCTTACTCCATATATAGATAGTATTATTACAGATGATGAATTAAATATTAAAGTCTCTGAGAAAAAGTATGAATGTTCTATATCTTTTTTTTCTACTTTTTCAGTCGCGTATAGATTATGGAAAGGAGGCATAAAAAAAAGATATGCGCCTTCAACTAAGCTTGCTCAGATTTTCTACAACAAAAAGATAAAGCAAAGAAGGTCTGAATCCATAAAATCTGAATATGAATATAATAATGATTTAGCATTTTTCTTTTTAAATGATAATGGATACGCCACAGAGAGGAGCTCGAATCCTCTGATATCTATTGAAAATAATAAGTCAATCCATAGTAAAGGGAAAAAAATTATCTTTATACATCCATATACTGGCGGGTCATCAAAGACTCTCTCTGAGAATGATTTTTTTAAACTTTGTCATTCTTTACAAGAGTTTTGTGATTGTAAATTTATATTACATTGTGATTATAATGATTATGAAAAATGTCGTAACATAGAGAGAAAATCTAATTCACTAGATATGGAAACCATAAAGCCAACTAATAATTTGAAAAAAATGTTTAGCAACATTATGCAATGTGATCTATTTATAGCAGGTTCCACGGGTCCACTCCATGTCGCAGCAGCAATGAATAAAAAGACTGTTGGTTTTTATCCATTTAAAAAATCATCTACTGCTCTAAGATGGGAAACTATGAATAGTGATAATCAGAAATTATTTTTTACAGACACAGGTGAAAGTGATTCAAATCTAACTATAAATATTCCAAAAACTGCAGAAGTAATTTTTAAGAGACTACTGAGTTAATCTAGCTATCGCAGATAAAACCATATCAACTGTTATATAATTAAGGCAATTGGTATGTCCTAAAGGGCATGATCTTTTAAAACAAGGGCTACAATCTAAATCTTTATAAATAACTACATGTTTACTCTTTTCACATAATGGAGGTGTGTATTTTGGAGAAGAAGATCCATATATTCCGACTACAGGTACATCAACTGCTGAGCTTAAATGCATTAAACCAGAGTCATTTGAAATCACACATTCTGCGTTTGATAAAACTTCAACCACATCTTTTAGGCTTGTCTTGCCAATAAGATTAATTATATTATTTGACTCTAAATTATTTATCTTATTTTTTATGGAGTTATCAAGTCCCACAACTACTACTTGATAATTAGAAATTAAATTCTCTACTAAATTCACCCAATTCTGTGCTGGCCATTTTTTAGCTGGACCATATTCAGCATCAGGACATATAACAATATATTTTGTGTTTATGGAATATTTTTCTTCAAGTTTTTTTTGGTTATCACCAATATTAAATAATGGTTGTAGATCAGTAGTATATTGTCTATCTAGAATGTTTAAATATCTGTTTACCATCCCTTTATTTCGATCTATTGTTTTTATAACCTTATTAATCAAGCCGTATCTATATTCACCTAAATAACTTATTCTATCTTTAATGCCTGCAATGAAAGGAATAATTGCTGACTTTAAACTATTTGTGAGTATGTATGATTTAGAATAGTTATTTTTTCTCAGATTGAAACCCAATTGTAATCGATAAAAAAAAGAAAACTTTCCATGAGATGTTTTTGAAATAATAATATTTGAAATATTTGGTAAAAACATTGCAATGTCTGATAAGTTTTCATTCACCAGTAGATCTATTTGTAAATCACTATCAGATTTTTTCAATGCATTAATAAATGCTGAACTTATTATTAAATCCCCTATCCAGGCTGGGGCAACAACAAGGACTTTATTATTGGACATATTAAGATTGATTTAGAAATTCTAAGTAAGAAGTGACTCCATCTTCTAATTCAGTAGATTTTTTAAGATAACCACATTCTCGTAAATTGGTCATATCTGCCTCTGTAAATGCTTGATACTGCTTTTCTAATCCTTCAGGAAAATTTATGTACTCTATGTGACCAGAATTGAAATAATTTATGACTGTATTTGCTATATCGTTAAATGATCTACTCTTACCTGTTGCTACATTATAAATGCCTGATACATTATTTTCCATGAACCAAAGTTTTACATCTATAGTATCTTTTACATATACGAAATCTCTTCTCTGCTCCCCATCTTTATACCCGTGGCTTCCTTTAAAAAGTTTTAACATTCCATGTTTTTTAAATTGATTATAAAAATGGTAAACAACACTACTCATTACTTCTTTGTGTTGTTCATATGGCCCATAAACATTAAAATAACGTAACCCAACTATTTGAGATTTTATCTTATCAAAATTACTTCTTACAAAGTTATCAAAAAGAAGTTTTGATTCAGAGTAATGGTTTAATGTTGACTCATTCTCAGGACCTTCCTTAAAAACCGTTCCATCACCATAAACAGAAGCAGATGAAGCATATATCATATCAATATTATTATTGGACGCATTCTCTAAAAGTTTTTTTGAATAGTTAAGATTTACATCCATTATATAGTCTCTATCAGGCTCAGTAGTTTTTGAACACGCCCCCAGGTGGAATATTTTTTCTATATCATTTTTATATTTTCCATTTATAAAATCGCTTAAAAAAATATTATGATCAATACAATCCAAAATTTTTAATTTATCTAGATTCTCAAATTTTTTTGTATATTTATCTAATTCTTCTACTACCAAGACCTCTTTATTAAGTTCCAATAGAGAATGAACAAGATTTGTTCCTATGAATCCTGCGCCGCCAGTTACAATTATCATACGAGAGATGATACCTTATTTTGATAATAAATATAATAATTGTTAATAAAAGTATTGTTATGAACTTCGTATAACTGTTACAATTGTTTTTTTTTAAAAAAATGAAAAAATCACAAATACTTGTTGGTATCATTATGGGATCGCAGTCCGATTGGCCAATCATGAAGAATGCGTCAGATACCCTCACAAGTCTATCTATTAAGCATGAAAAAAAAGTTGTCTCAGCACACCGAACTCCTGATTTACTGTTTAAATACGCAGAAGAGGCATATGCTCGAGGGATTGAAGTAATTATTGCAGGTGCTGGTGGTGCAGCACATCTTCCTGGTATGACAGCTGCAAAAACTCACATACCTGTGATTGGCGTGCCCGTAAAAACAAAAAGTCTTGAAGGTAAAGATTCATTACTTTCTATTGTACAAATGCCAGCTGGTATACCTGTTGCTACGGTTGCGATAGGAAAAGCTGGTGCCGTAAATGCGGGTCTGCTTGCAGCTTCAATTCTAAGTATAAAATATCCTGAAATAAATAAATCACTTATAAGTTTTAGAAAAAAACAAACGAAGAGAGTGCTAAAATCTAGTAAAATACTCTAATGAAAATAGCTATATTTGGAGCTGGCCAACTTGCAATGATGATGGTGCAAGCTGATACCGAAAAAAAACATAAGTACACTGTTATAGATCCTAGTGAATCACCGCCAGCCAGTAAATACGCTGATCATATACAAACTGAATACTCAGATATAAATACAATAAGAAAAATATCAAATGACTGTGATCTAGCAACAATAGATTTTGAGAATGTTGATGTAGATGCAATGAAAGAAATCGAAAAAAAAATACCTGTTCATCCATCATCAAAAGCATTAGAGATATGCCAAGATAGAATGAAAGAGAAAACTTTATTCACACTTCTAGAAATAAAGACAACAAATTATTGGGAAATTAATTCACTCAAAGATTTAAAAAATAACATAGATGATAAAAAAAGTTACATACTCAAGACAAGGAGATTCGGCTATGATGGAAAAAACCAATATAGAATTTACCCTAATACTCATTTTTCAACTAATTTAGTTTCATCACCTTGTATTCTTGAAGAGATAGTAGAATTTCAGGCCGAGGTATCTTTAATTGCAGTAAGATCTGTAGATGGAGCTGTTTTTTTCTATCCTCTAGTCGAGAATCAACACAAAGACGGTATTCTAAATATGAGCATCTACCCCAGTAATTATCAAAATTTACAAAAATCAGCTGAGGACATTGGTAGCAAGCTACTTGAAAAGATGAATTATGTAGGCGTACTAGTTGTTGAATTTTTCATAGATAAAAATGACGAGTTAGTGGCTAACGAAATGGCACCTCGAGTACATAATTCGGGACACTGGACAATTGAGGGTTCGAACGTGAGTCAATTTTCTGCTCATATTTCTGCTATAACAAATGATATGAAATTCGAAGAGTTAGAGTTAAAGCCATCATTTATGTATAATATTATTTCTAATCATATTACTGAAGAAAAAATTCTACAACTATCTAAGCAATTTGATATGCACTTTCATGATTATCATAAAAGTGCCCGAGATAAAAGAAAGTTGGGTCATATCACTTGTACTATAGACGATAAAAATAGGCTTGTAGAAAAAATTAAGGAATTTAAAAATATAATTTAATGATTACGTCTACCATCAAAAACGCACACAAAATAGCAACCTTCATTGCCAGCGTGGACTCTATGAAAATCTCCATCTTCAATTAACACAGTGTCACCTTTCGTTACAGAAAATTTATTTTCATTTACTTCCATCTCTCCGCTTCCCTTGATGAAAAAATAAATCTCTTCTTGACCAGAATGTTTGTGACCTGATGTACTCTTATTAGATTTGAGATTAGTACTACTTAATACAAGATTATTAAGCGCAGTATTGTCACAAACTTTATATCTATCATCTTCTTTTGTAATAGTTCCGCCAATATCATTAATATTATATTTATACACTCTGATAACTCTTCTAATTATTTCTATTTCTTTTAAATGTTTTTATTAATAGCTTCATGCAAATTTAATTTTATTATCTATCTTATCAACTATTTCATTATTAGTATTTAGATGAAGTATAGTTGGCCTGTGGTTATCAATCTCATTTTTTAGTAATTCTATATATGAACATATAATCACTTCATCATGTTTATTTATTTTGTGACAACATGCACCATTAGCACAGATTTCACCAGAGTCGGCTGGACCTGCAATCGCATATGTTGTCAGTCTTTCTCCATTAGTGATATTGTAAATATCTATTTTTTCGAATGGCAATATCTTAGCAGCATTAAGAATTGATATATCTATTAAACAAGAACCTTCATAATTGATATTGGTACCAGTAATAGTACCTTTATGTATCTTAGAATTTAGAAAGCTTCTGGTCATTTCTCGTATAATACTATTTTTTTCAATGAAATTTAACTATATTTGAATGTTGTCGATTAATCTGATGCCATTAATATGGCAAGCGATGAATATTGATGTTTTAGAGATATCACCTTTTACTAAATCTAATGAGCTATTCGTCCTATGTTCAAGATATTCAATTATAATATTTTTTGATTCTAATTTTTTAATTTCCTCATCTTTGATTGTATCAAAATCATCTCCATTGATAATTTTTTGTCTTATGTTTGAGAGGCTAATATAAATGCTTTCTGCTCTGGCAAGTGCTTTTTTATCTAATTTATTAAGCCTTGAACTTAATGCTATTTTTCCTTTATTTCGTATAGTGTCGACTTCAATGATATCAAGATCAGGGAAATACTTACTTGCGATAAATTTTATCAGAAGAAGTTGTTGGAAATCTTTAAGGCCAAAGCATGCATATTTAGGTTTTATCATGTCAAAAAGATTTCTTACTATTGTGTATACACCAAGAAAATGACCATCTCTAGTTTTGCCGCATAAGTAATTCGTGAATTTAGGTAGATCTATATCTTTATATTCATTCAAATTCTTTGCAAAAGACTCATCAGGCATAAACAACATATCGACATTATGATCTTGGCACTTTTCAATATCTGTATTGGTTGTTCTTGGGTAGCTATCATAATCGTTCAAATTATTAAATTGAAGTTTGTTAATATAAACACTCACAATCTTGAGAGTGGTAACAGGAGCTTTTTCTATCAATTTTAAGTGCCCTTTATGAAGGTTGCCCATTGTAGGTATTAAGGTAATTTCCTTAGAAGAATTAGATTCTAGATACTTGTATAGATCTTTTATAGAAGAAGTTAATTCCATTTCTACTTTTTATTAATAAAGCTCTTTATAACTCTAGTCAAAGACGGATTTACTAATGATGTAAGCGATGGTATTTGATTAAAACTGATTCCAAGCAAATCATAGATGACTGCAACTTGTCCATCTAATGAGCTACCAGAGCCAATACCTATTACTGGAGCTTTACATACCTTTGCTATTCGTTTAGCAAGATTTTCCTCAACACACTCAAGTAAAATTAAATCAACACCTATATGATCCAAATTCAAAGCACTATTATAAAGTGAATCTGCTTCTTTTTTTGTCCTACCATATTTCCTATATCCTTTTTTAGATTTTATACTCTGAGGTAATAATCCAATATGTCCACATAAAGGTATATTTTTAGATAAAAGATAACTAGCTATATTAATGTTATTGTCGTCTACTTCAATTTTTATTAAATCAGCTTTACATTCATGTATTATTTTTGATGAATTTATATATGCTTGATTCTTGGTGGTGTAAGTATTTTTAGGAAGATCCACCATTAACATAGAATTCTTTACCCCAGATTTTACACATTTTGAATGATATACAATTTCATCTAAACTGACTTTATGGGTTGAATTATCACCTTTTATAACTTGACCGAGTGAGTCTCCGACTAAGATTATATTTACGCCTAGTCTATCTAGGAAATTAGAAAACGTTGCATCATATGCAGTAATACAAGATATATTTTTTTTACTTGCATAAAGTTTCTTTAATTGATTGCTTTTTCTCATTCTTATTTCGAAACAGGATTGAAATATTTTTTCCCATTTATATCTGATGAAATTTCATGGATGAGTAAATTATAGTCATCTGTATTATTTATATTCACATTGCTTGTGTTGATTATTAACACAGGGGATTCTTTATACTCATGGAAATGTTTCATATACAATTCATTAACTGAATCAATATATTTTTTTTTAATATTTCTTTCTATCATAAGGCCTCTTTTTTTAATTCTATCAAGAAGTATATCTGTTGAAGCTTGCAAATATATTATCAGGTCCGGAACTGGAGGAGAGAATTCTAGTTTTGATTTTATCTTTTTATACATCTCATATTCATTATCTGATAGATTAAGTTTCGCAAACAATTCATCTTTTCCAAAATAAAAATCAGATACCAGCATGTCACTTGATGTATTAATCAAAGCTAGCTGGTCTATCCTTTTAAGAAGAAAATAAAGTTGTGTAGAAAAAGAATTGGTTTGATTGCTGTCATAGAAGTTTTGTAGAAATGGATTATCTGAGAAATCTTCAAATAATGTTTGACACTTCATAGTATTAGATATGTTTTTAGCTAATGTTGTTTTGCCAACACCTATTGCACCCTCAATTGCTATATATTTTTTTTTTATCATGACAAATTCTTTATAAGTGTTGTTATCTTTCCATATTTAGGAATTTCATATCTGTAACTAGTAATTTCATAAAGAGGGATTAATACAAAATCTCTATATTCTAAGCCTGGATGGGGAATAACTAGCTTATCTGTGTTCATGATAAGATTATTATAAATCAAAATATCAATATCCATACTCCTAGGACCCCATCTTTTTGTTTTCTTTCTATTATGTAATCTTTCAAGATTTTGTAATTCATCCAATAAATCTATTGGTTCGAGACTGGTCCTAATTTCAATAACAGAATTTATAAAATTGGGTTGCGCTTGCGGACCAAGGGGCTTAGTAACGTATAAGCTTGATTTCTTGACAATATTTGTAGATTTTATTCGGTTGATTTGTTTAAGAACTGTATTAATTCTAAAATAAGGATGGTTTTTATTGCTCCCTATTCCTAAGTATACTTGATTCAATTTCTAATTTTAATTGAGCTTTTCTTTAATCCTAGCAGATTTACCAGATCTTTCTCTTAGATAATAAAGCTTAGCTCTTCGAACAGCTCCTTTTCTTTTGATTTTGATGCTATCAATTATCGGGCTATGTGTTTGAAAAACTCTTTCTACTCCCTCGCCGTAAGATATTTTCCTGACTGTAAATGATGAACTTATACCTCTATTTTTAATTGCTACAACTACCCCTTCAAACGCTTGGATTCTCTCTCTTTTTCCTTCTTTAACTTTAACAGATACTACTACTGTGTCACCTGAAGAAAAATTGGGTACAGATTTTAACTGCTTTGATGTGATATTTTGTATTATTTTACTCATTTTCGTCTTTCTTGTAATCAGCTATAAATTCTTGCAGTAGTCTACCATCTTCTTCTGAAAGTTTCACGTTTTTTAATAATTCAGGTCTCTTTAAATAGGTTGCTCCTAATGCATGTCTTTTTCTCCAAGTTGCTATATCTTGATGATTTCCTGATAATAAAACCTCAGGTACAGATTTATTGTCAATTAGTTCTGGCTTAGTATAGTGAGGGTGATCAAGAATTCCATTGTAAAACGAATCATTGATTATTGAACCAATATCATCTGCTACTCCTGGTAATAGCCTTGTGACGCCCTCTATAATTGTTGCTGCAGGAATCTCCCCTCCTGATAAAACATAATCGCCAATAGATATTTCCTCATCAATCAAATTATCAATAATTCTTTGATCTAGTCCTTCATATCTTCCACACAAAAATGTAACAGCCTCTTCTTTTGAAATATCTATAAGTTTTTTCTGAGATAATGTCTTACCCTGTGGGGATAAGAGATAACATTTACCTATTTTGTTAACATTAAGACAATCTCTTACAGGTTGGTATTGAATAACCATGCCAGGGCCACCCCCGTATGTTTTCAGGTCAACTCTTTGGTGTTTATCATTTGTATACAGCCTTAAATCTATTGCATTAATTGAGATTACCTTCTTTTCAATAGCTTTCTTTATTAATCCATATTTACAGAATGATTCAAAAAAATTTGCATATATAGTTATGATATTAAACTGATTCATCGCATATTATAATTTTTTCATTATCTATTTTACTAATATTATCCTTAATAAAAGCTATATAAGAAATAATATTACTTTTTTTAATAGCTAATACATCATTTGATCCGTTGTTAAAAATAAAATCTATAATGCCTAAATCCTTATTCTTAGTTGTTAATACCTTTAATCCTATCAAGTCCTTCCAATAATATTCACCACACTCTAAGCTAGGTAAAGATTTATTATCAACTAAAATATTTTTCCCTAAAATCTTTTCTGAAAGATTAATATGATCAAAGTGCTCGATCTTGGCGATAATTTTTTTTGGCATAATCTTAATATCTAAAATTTTAATTTCTTCAGTATAATTATCGTCTAAAAATATTTTATAAGATTTCAAGTTGTCAGGTGGATAGGCATAACAATCAATTGATACCCAACCATTGATACCATGTGTAGATATAATTTTACCAATTACTATGGGTGATGAACTCTTCATTGATGCACATGAAAACTTCTTAAAAAATTAAACTTTATCTTTTTCAGGGGTTTCTGCTTCAGCTGTTGTTTCTTCAGCAGGTGCTGCTTCAGCTGTTGTTTCTTCAGCAGGTGCTGCTTCAGCTGTTGTTTCTTCAGCAGGTGCTGCTTCAGCTGTTGTTTCTTCAGCAGGTGCTGCTTCAGCTGTTGTTTCTTCAGCAGGTGCTGCTTCAGCTGTTGTTTCTTCAGCAGGTGCTGCTTCAGCTGTTGTTTCTTCAGCAGGTGCTGCTTCAGCTGTTGTTTCTTCAGCAGGTGCTGCTTCAGCTTCTTTAGCTTTTAATTTCTTTTGTTTAATTTTATCCAATAATGCACTTTTTATCTTTTGCCTTTTTTCGAGATTTTTAGGATCAAGACTATACTTTTCAAGTAACCTAACTCTGTCTGTCATTTGAGCACCGAGATTTATCCAGTGATTTAGTCTGTCATGTTTTAGAGATATACGTTTTTCAGATTCAAGATTAGGATCATAGCTGCCTATTCTCTCAATACATTTACCGTCACGTTTAGCTTTTTGATCAACTACTACAATGTGGTAGTATGGTCTTTTTTTTCCGCCGCTTCTAGATAGTCTTACTCTTACCATTTATATCTCGTTTTTGAACAACGTGATTATAGCACCTCATTTAAAAAAAACTCAGCTTTTTAGTCAAAAAAGATGAAATTTTAGTCTAAAAGGTATTTTTTTTATATATAATCATCAAAGATGAGTCAAAGTAAAAAATATGAAATAAAAATATCACATACTGAGCAGTATCTGAATAAGTAATGGCTTATCTTCCTTATATCATTGGTATAATATACTTTGCTATGTCTGCCTGTCTTTTGAATCTTTATATGGGAAGAGATTGTAAAATACCATTGAGTATTACATACCTAAGAATTATTGGACTATTCCTGTTTGGTTTATTTGTATTTGACTTAGCTTACCCCTTCATAATATTTAATTTTGTGAATGCGTCTTTCATTACATTATTTGTAATAAACCTGTTTTATATAGTCCTAAATTATTACAGACCAATAGATTACATAGGTTTGATTCTCAATCCAGTTGTTTTAATTTCACTCGTATTATATTTAATTTTTGGTTTCTCATCTTACGGAACAGTTGTTGAGAAAAATTTATATATTCATATTATATTTTCTCTTTCATCATATGGCTTTCTAGTTCTTGCAGGTATGCAGGCCCTAATATTAAGATATCAAATAAATTCTGTTAAAAATATATATAATTCTCCTTTACTAAATTCATTTCCATCTATTGAAGAAATGGGCAAAATTATGTATAGTCTAATTGTCTCTGGGTTTATCATATTAACGCTATCTCTTCTGTCCGGACTGCCTTACCTTGCTAATAACTTTGGCGTCGAAATAGAACAAAAAATAATATTCTCGATGGTTGCTTGGGTAACATTTATGTATCTTATTTTTAAAAAATCATACTACGGTATAAAAGATATTACCGCAGCGAATATGACAATAGGCGGTTTAGTTTTTTTGCTTTTGTCATACTTAGGTACTAAATTACTAGTAAGTTAATTTAAAAAGAATAATGACTACACTATCAATAGATAATTTATTCATAGTCTTGATTTTACTTCTTGTTTTATCGGCGTTCTTTTCAGGATCTGAAACAGCATTAATGAGTATTAATAGATATAAATTGAAGCATCGTGTAAAAAAAAATGAAATAGCAGCCTTGAGGGTTGATTACTTGCTGAATAATCCTGATAAAACTCTTGGTTTGATTCTATTATTGAATAATTTTGTAAATATACTGGCGTCTGCAATAACAACTATAATTGCCATTGAGCTCTATGGAGACAAAGGTGTAGCTATTGCTGCAGGTTTTTTAACATTCGTAATACTCGTTTTTTCTGAAGTAACACCAAAAACTTTTGCGTCCCATTACTCAGACAGGATAGCTTATAAGATCTCTTTCTTTTTTTATTATGGTCTTGTGATATTCAGTCCAATTGTAAAGTTTATTAATTTTTTCTCAAAATTGATATTAACCATATTTGGAGTAGAAAAAAGAAAGATACAACATGACGATTTAACGAATGAAGAAATTAAGACTATTATACAAGAATCTTCCAATAAGATTACTGAAAATTATGAAGAAATGATTATTAATTTACTTGA
>Ga0181599_1001925_pt1 | contig 19319 bp, 21 predicted proteins | sample 041ome_3_FD_148658 | JGI IMG/M metagenome (GOLD analysis project Ga0181599, IMG submission 148658) | Coastal salt marsh microbial communities from the Groves Creek Marsh, Skidaway Island, Georgia - 041405US metaG (spades assembly) | ecosystem: Environmental > Aquatic > Marine > Intertidal zone >...
CCATTCAACATGACTATTCCCTCTATCGTTTAATGTTTGATGGTGAAGTATGGGCATGGTGACCACATGGGTTTGAATGTTGGTTTTGGCTGATAGGGTGCTTGTCACAGCAGAGTCTATTCCTCCTGAAATTCCTATTACTAATGAGGAGAAATTTCCCTTATGGGCGTAATCTTTTATCCAGTTAGATATAAAATCAATTTTTTCAATATTGTTCATCTATTCCTTTACGTTTAAATCATTTTAAAGTTTAAATAAATAAAAATTTATTCAAACATATGTTTAATTTACATATTAAAAAAATTTATTAAAATTTAAGTTAATATTTTTATTTTTGCTTATGAAGGTATGACTTTTAGAATACTGAAATTTCTATTAAAAAAATTTATTTCTTCCAAAAGTATTTTGATTTTTTTTGAGGGTAAGGAATATCTAATCGATAATAATACCGAACCAATAATACTTAAAATTAATCAAAAAAAATTCTTAATCAAATTATTTTATGCTCCTTCTCTTGTCCTCACCGAGGGTTACATGGAAAAATATTACGAATTACCCAATTCTTCATTTTACGACTTTTCAGAATTATTGATTGAAAATTATAACCTATACTTAGAGAAATTTTCTCGATCAATTTTTTCAAATTTTTTTTTGATAATAAACCCTCTATTTCAATTAAATTTTTTAAAGATCTCTAAGAGCAATGTTGCGTCTCATTATGATCTTTCTGATAAACTTTATGAACTATTTTTAGATAAAACTAGGCAATATTCCTGTGCTTATTTTGAGTCGGAAAAAGATTCACTGTATCAAGCACAGCTTAACAAAATGGACAGGTTAGCTGACAAACTTCACCTAAAAAAAAATGATAAAGTATTAGACATTGGTTGTGGTTGGGGTTCTTTGAGTAGGCATTTTAATTCAAATTTTGGTTGTGCCGTTAAAGGAATATCTCTTTCAGAAGAACAAATAAGATTTTGTTTAAAAAACAAAAAAAAAGCAAAAAATCACAGTGAGCTAGAGTATTTTCTTCAAGATTATCGAATTGAGACCGAAAAGTACGATAAGATAGTTTCGGTAGGCATGTTTGAACATGTAGGTAAGCCTTTTTATAGAACATATTTTAACAAAATAAATGACTTATTATCCGAAGATGGCATTGCAGTTGTTCATACTATCGGTAATGTTCGCACGCCCAAATTAACACCTGCATTTATAAGAAAATATATTTTTCCAGGAGGTTATATCCCAGCTTTGTCAGAAATCATGCCAGCAGTAGAGAAATCCGGTTTATTTATAACCGATATAGAAGTTTTAAGACTACACTATGCAAATACAATTAAATATTGGAACAAAAACTTCCATAAAGTTAAAGATCAAGTAAAAGAGTTATATGACGATAGATTTATAAGAATGTGGGAGGCTTATCTTAATTTAAGCGAGCTATCTTTTAGAAAGGGTGATAATGTTGTTTTTCAATTGGTTCTTACTAAAAAAAGAGATAGTTTTCCAATTGTTAGAAAGAGAATAAATTAAATAATATATTTTATAATTATTTATAATAAATGTCTGAAAATACATTAGAAAATAGATTGATAAGTCTTAATCAGGCCCTAAGTCAAATGATGAGAAACACTAGCGAGAGAGATATCATTGATCAATTAACAACATACAGAATAGCTGTTCAAAATACCCTTAAAATACTTACAAAAAAACAAAAACAATCAATTTCTCTGAGTGCTCGCGAATATGAGGATGAATTAGAAAAAGGTAATTTTTAAAGATTTTTCTTCAAAACTTTGAATTTAGAACGTGAAATTTTAAAAAAAGTCTCTCTAAATAATAGTTTTATTCATGATGATTGTGCCTATTTAAACAACAGTCAGCAACTAATATCAACTGATACTTTAGTAGAAAATGTTCATTTTAATCTAAAAATATTCAGCGCTTCTCAAATAGCTCATAGATTATTTATTTGTAGTTTTAGCGATATTCAAAGCTCTGGAGGTTACCCTCAATATGCTCTATTAAATATAAGTTTCCCCAATAAAAATTTTGCTTTTATAAAAAAGATTATTCATTTTTTTCAACTGCTTCTTCGTAAATACAATATTCAGTTGATTGGCGGTGATACAACTTCATCCAATAATATTTACCTTTCCAGCACGTTTATTAGTAGACCTCTAGTTAAAAACAAAGTCTTAAATCGAAAAAATGCCAAAATAGGGGACTATATTTACACTTTTAAAAATATTGGTTTTTCAAAATTGGGTTACTTAAATTTATTTAAAAAAACAAAATTAATAAAGAGTTTACAAAACAAATCGCAAAAACAATTTTTAAGCCCCAAAATTCAAAATTACTCACTCTTATTCAATCAATTTGAAATTAATTCTTGTATGGATATCTCCGACTCACTTTTTTTGTCATTAAAAGAATTATCTAAACAGTCTCAAAAAAAATTTTTAATCAAGAATTTAAAACTTATTAACCCAATACTATTTGAAACACTCAAATTGAATGAGTATCATTCGCTAATTTTATCATCGGGTGAGGAATTCATGCCGATTTTTACGGGAAAATTATCAAAATCAAATATTGAAAAACTAAGATCTAAAAAAATTAATGTAGTAAATATAGGTATTGTTCAAAAAGGAAAGGGTATTTCTTTTGAAGATTTGAAGAATATAAAAGATAATTCTTTTGATCATTTTAAAAATAATTATTCGAAGCTATAGCTTTTTTGATCTCACTAGGAGATATTTTTTTTAATTCTATAATAGAAAATACATTAGTGGAGTTTTCTGCTCTTGTTTTTTTATAAGCTTTGTCATAATGAAAAATGATTAAATTTTTAACTAAATCATAATAATCTTTGTTTTTTAAACTTCCTTCAATATTTACAAAATCTTTTTTAGATATAATTTGTTTTAAAACCCTAATTGCTTTTTCCATTAATTCGGGTTTTACAGTAAAATATTTATAGTCTTTTAGTATGTATTTAGTTCTTTCATGGATTGAGGCGATTAATTTGATATTTTTACCCAAAGGCATTAATTTCCAAATTTTACTGGGGATACTTAGTTTTCCTACTTTAATACTTTCTGCCTCTACCCAAATATCTTTTTTTCGATCAAAATTATTTAGTTTTTCATAGATACAAGTCTCAAAAAATTTTTGAGATGGTTGTTCTTTATTAGGAATATCTCCCAATATGGAGCCTTTATGTTTCGCCATACCTTCAAAGTCGATGACTTGAGATGTCTTGGATAATTCTTTTAAAAATAAAGTTTTACCAACACCGGTGATTCCCATTATTTGATTAAATTTAAAAAGAAGTGCATCTTTTTCTAAGTATTCAACTACTCTTTTGCGATAGCTTTTATATCCGCCATCCAGCAAATAAACATCATATCCAATCTGTTTTAAAACAAGATAAAGACTAAGTGATCGAAGACCACCTCGCCAACAATAAATCAAAACCTTATCTTTTTTTTCAAAATTTATTTTCTTAATAATATTTGAAATATTAAAGCTAATTAATTCTGCACCATTTTTTTTAGCTAAAAATGAATTTTCTTTATATTTTAAACCTATTTCATGTCTTTGTTTGTTGGATAAAACAGGATAGTTGATGGCATCAGGTATGTGATCTTCTTTAAATTCCTTAGGTGTTCTTACATCAACAATTGCTGTATAATCACTTATAATTTTATCTTTATAAGTGATTTTATTTATGCGCATATTTTTCATTGTTTTTACATTAATATATTCTAATTCGTTATTCTCCAAATCTATAAATTTAAATTTTGAAATCGAATGGAAATCTATTCATCTAGCTGATGTTGAGTGGAATATCGTTTTGAGTGATTATAATTATACTATTGATTTTATCATCCAGAGTTATGGCATGACAGATAAAATATTTAAATACAAATCAACTACTAATATAGAAGGTGTGATTGAAAACAATCAATTACGACCTTTAATATATAAAAGTAAAACGAAAAGTTCTAGGCAGGATGTTTTTACAAATATTTCTTTTAATAGTAAGGGGCAAATTCAAGAATTTGAAATTTCAAAACAACTAGATAATCTTCAAATTTTTCAACAAGATAATATGATTAATGAATATCAATATTTCTCTGACCCTATTTCACAATTAACTCAATATTTTTTATTTGAAAACGACTCTGACAGAATGATTATTGATGGGCTTAATATCTATTCACTGAAATCTCAAAAATTGAAAGATGAAATATTTGAAAATAATAATCCTTCTTTATATGAAGGTACTGCTAAATCCATGAATTTGGTTTTTCCATTTTTTCAAGGTCTTCATAAAGAAAATAAGAAAAATAATCTAGAAGAAATAAAGATGTATTATATTGAGATAGATGATTTATTCATTCCTATTCAATATGATATAAAATCAAAGAAATTTGGCGCTAAACTTTATTTAAAAAGCTATCAAATTAATAATTTATGATCGCAACTAAGAAAAGATCCCTTGTCAAATCACTTAGCTGGAGAGTGCTAGGTTCTATTGATACTTTTGTTCTTAGCTTTGTCATTATTAATTTTTCAACTGATGATTATACCTATGATCTTGCATTTTATATTGCTGGCTTAGAAGTTTTAACGAAAACTGTTATTTATTATTTACATGAAAGAATTTGGAACAAATCTAATATTGGAAGAATAGGTGATAGAGTCAAGAGAACACGTTCACTCATTAAAGCATTTACTTGGAGAATAACGGCATCTTTAGATACTTTTTTGCTTAGCTATGTTATCACTAGTCGATTTGATTGGGCTACAAGTATTGCTTTCTTTGAAATAATCACTAAAGCTATTTTATATTACTTTCATGAAAGAGGCTGGAATAAAATTAAATGGGGCAGGGTTTATTAAAGATGAATAAAATTTCTAAACTCGAAATTAACCTTATTAATTTATTTCAAGGCAACCTTCCTTTGTATCAAAGTTATTGGTTTTATTATGTTTTAGGTAATTTTGCTATTTCTGCACCTTTATTAATAATTACCAAAATTCAAATTCAAAATTTTATCTATACCTTTTCATTATATTTAGTTTTAAATTTGATTTACTATTTTACTTCCTGTATTGGGGTTTGGAGAAGCTCGCAAACATACAAGGGCAATAAGATACTGGCTTTTTTAGCTAAATTTATAGTTGTTATTGGTATTTCGACCACGGCACTCGAATTAAAGAATATTTTTAACATCATTTACTCGTTTTAATTGCTTTTATCTTCATTTCTATAGAAAAATAAATATGATCAAGGAATGGAAGAAAAAACTCAAATGGAAGTTCGTAAACTTCTCAAAAGACTGGGTATAAATTCCCAAGAACAATTACATAAATATATTTCAGAAAATCCAGACTCAAAAAAGATACCGGTCAAAGTGTCATTCGAAATTGATGGTAAGGAATATTATGTTTTTGAAGATAAGTTAGAAATATAATTTTATCATTATGAAAAAAATTCAAAGCTATTTTTTTAGTGGTATTTTAATTGTTGCTCCTTTAGGACTTTCTCTTTATGTCGCTTGGATTGTTGTGGGACTTGCAGACAAAATCTTTCGTCCTTTTGTACCATTAACTCAGTTTGGAATACCGGCAGAAATTCCTGGAGTAGGTCTGATTGTTGCTTTTTTGTTTTTCACAATACTAGGTGCGATAGCTGGTAGTTTTTTTGGAAGGCTCTACCACCGCATTGTGGATGCTACATTATCAAAAATTCCCGGATTAAATTCTATATATGGCACGGTAAAACAAATTATTGATACTTTTGCTACGACTAAATCTAATGCTTTTAAAGAGGTAGTATTAATTGAATATCCTCAAAAAGATATGTATGCGCTTGGTTTTCTAACTGCAATTACTAAAGGAGAGATTGCAACTCGTAAAAATAAAAAAATGATTAATGTTTTTATGCCCTCGACTCCTAATCCCACTACTGGATTTTTGATGTTTGTTCCTCTTTCTAAATGCACTAAGCTTTCAATGTCGGTTGATCAAGCCATCAAATATATCATTTCCGCTGGACTCGTAACCCCAAATGCTCCCGATATTAAAAAAGCATTACCTAAAACTAAAAAATAAATTAACTAAAGAGTAGCTTGATGGCTTCTTGTTGTTTGAAGAACAAAAGTAGAAGATAAATTTTCTTTTGAAATTCTTTTTCTTCGAAAGATTTAGATTTCATAATCTTTTTAACGTATTCAAAACATTCTTTAATTAATTCTTGGTCTCTTGTCACTTCAACAAATTTAAATAAAGACTCACCACTTTGACGATATCCCAAAATATCTCCCGTTCCTCTTATTTCCAAATCTTTTTCAGCTAATTCAAATCCGTCTAAAGTATTTTTAAATACCTTTAATCTCTTCTCTGAGGTTTCAGTGATATTACTTCCATAGAGAGCAAAACAGTATCCTTGTTCACTTCCGCGGCCAACCCTTCCTCGTAATTGATGCAATTGAGATAAACCAAATTTTTCGGCATTTTCAATAATAATGGTATTGGCATTTTTATTATCAATTCCTACTTCAATAACAGTTGTGGCGACTAGAATCTTTAAAAAACCTGATTTAAAATCACTAATTGTTTTTTCTTTATCGTTGGATTTCATTTTTCCGTGAAGCAATCCTACTTCAGGACCAAAAACTTTTTTTAATGATTTGTGTCTTGATTCCACATCTTTATAAATTTGACTTTCGGACTCTTCTACGAGTGGACAAATCCAATATATTTGATTTTTATCTGAGAGTGATTTCTTTAAATAAATTATGAGATCTTTGATTTTTTCAGCACTAGAAACTTTCGTAATTATGGGTTTTTGAAATGCCGGTCTTTCATTTAAAATCACCTGTTCAATCTCTCCGTACTGTGCTAACGCTAAACTTCGCGGAATCGGTGTGGCGGACATTAAGAGGATATTGGTATTTATCCCTTTTTCTCCTAGTGTTAGTCGTTGTTTTACACCAAATCGATGTTGTTCATCAATAATGACATACTTTAATTGATTAAAAGATAAATTTTCTTGAAAAATTGCATGCGTTCCAATAATAAAATTAAAATCTTTATCTGATATTTTTTTATATATTTCATCTTTGTTTTTAGAACTACCTGTCAATAATACAGATTTAATCTCATCTAATTTAATTAAACTTTGAAGATTTTCATATATTTGACTGGCTAAAATTTCAGTAGGGGCCATATAGGCAACTTGATAGCCCTGATTGATAAAAGGAATGGCTGTTAACAAAGAAACAATAGTTTTGCCTGATCCTACATCACCTTGTAAAAGAATTGTTTCTCGATAATGACTGTTATTTAATTCATTAATTTTGCTAATTGTATTTATTTGCATATTAGTCAACTTAAAAGGTAGCTGTGATACAATTTCGCCTTGCGAAAAATAATGGAGATTTAAATTATCTTCTTTTTTCTTTGTTTTTTCTTTTAAATAGCGAATGGCAAAATAATTAGATATTAACTCATCTGCAGCAAGTCTTTTTCTAAAAATTTCTTTATATTCGATATCTTCTTTAGTCTCAGGGAAGTGTAATTTAATGATGGAATTATAAAATGAATAGAATTTTGATTTTTCAATTAATTCTACTGACAGCCATTCAGGATAATCATCTATATAATCTTTTCCATAATTAAGTATTCTTTTAATATCCTTAATGGAAATTCCTCTGGTAAGGGGATAGATATTCTCAAAGCTTCTTAATTTGTCCTCATTTTCTAATTCTTCTATATAATCAGGATGAGCTATGCTTATGTTACTTTTATAAAAAGAAATCTTCCCACTAACAATAAACTCCTTATTGTCTGGATATTTTGTTCTTAAAAAATTTCCTCTAACAGAAAAGTAAATTAAATTGATGATTAAATTTCCTTTGGTGCACTCAATGACGTAAGGGAGTCTAGAATTAAAGGGGGGTCGGTGTTTTTTGACTTTTAAAATAGTAGTAATTACTTGACCTTTTTCTAAGGTTTTAAAATTAATGTCTTGTGTACGATCAATTACTTTTGTTGGAATTATATAAAATGCGTCTAAGACAGAATTAATTCCTAAATTTTTTAAATAACTAGCTTTTTTGGGTCCAATTCCTTTAAGTTTGTCTACATTTTGATATAAGAACTTAAAATTGTTTTCACTCATGACGAACATTCAAAATAGATTAAAAAAATTAAAATATCGATGCCAAACATTGGGGATAAAGGAACTGGATGTTACTTTTTCTAAGATATTTCAAAAAGTCGAAAGTACGCAGAACATTAATCATATAACACTTCTTGAAGATTTAGTTCAGAATGAAACTCAGCAGATATTAGATATCTTTTTTCATCCTGAGGCAAAAGATTTACGTTCTAAATACCAATTAATTATTAACCTCTCAAAATAATGGATTTTAATAATCCTGCTTTAATTTTATGTGAGGATGATAAATCCGCCCTAGATCTCTACAATATTCTTCTAGCTATTAATCCAAAAAATGATGTTTGTTATTTCCCAGCGCACGACTCTCTTCCCTTTAGTGATGAAAGATCAAGCAATGAAATTTTACTAGAACGTTCGTTTCAGTTAATAAATTTGAAAAAAAGAAAAAATATTATCATTAGCTGTAATAATCTTCTTAAAAAGTTTTCTACTAACTCACTAAAAGATCATTTTTTTACTTTGTCTGTTAATCAAACAATTGACATTAAAAAAATTTTAGAACTTTTAGTCAGCTTTAATCATATAAATAATCCCAACGTTTATAATCGTTGCGAATTTTCCCATAGAGGCGATATCCTAGATATTTACAATCATAACTCTAACCCATATCGAATTTCTTTTTTTGACAATACAATTGAGTCAATTAAAGAATTCTCTCCTCAAACACAATTAACGAATAAGATTTTATTAGATACTGTTACCATAGTTAATCCTGAATTTGAAAATTCTATCAATGATATAAGCGGTATTTCTCTTTTAAAATATCTAAATAATCATGAATTATTTTGTTTTAATCGATCAGATATTGTTTTGTTTGATCGCATAGACTTTTACCAATCTATTTATGACAAAACAGAACTTGATCAACCTTACAGTTCGTATTTTCTAAATAAGTCTGATTTGAGTCATCATAGTTTTCAAAATATTCAATCTTCAACTCCTATTTTACCATCAACTAAAAACAGTCTGTCTATGGAATACCTTAAAAAACAATCAAAAATGACATTCCTTCATCAAGGCTACAATTCCAGCGATTTGCAAAAAGAATATTTAGAAAAAGTTAAAATAGAACCATCAATTGAAAAACTTATTAATTTTGAGAAATCAACTATTTCTAAAAACTATGAACTTGAAAATTCTATTCATTTTAATCTTTATTCAAAAAATACTAATAATAAAGAAAATATTCAGGTAATTAATTTTAATGATTTAAATTTAGGAGATGCGGTTGTTCATCATAAACATGGCATAGGTAGATTTATATCTATTGATAGACTAGATATTGCTCAAAGAAAACGTGAATTTGTCAGATTAATATATCGAAATAACGATAAATTATTATTGCCCATTGAGAATTTAAATCTAATCAGCCGTTATGGCTTTGATGATAACAACCTCATTTTAGATAAATTGGGCTCAAATGATTGGGCACTTCGAAAAGCAACTGTTAAAAAGAAAATTAAATTTCTTGCTAATAAGTTAATTAAAAATGCGGCCAAAAGAGAGTCTCTTCATATTCATCCCTTTAATTATTCCCAAACAGATCTAGATAAATTTAATGAAAAATTTGAATTTATAGAAACTGAAGATCAGTTAAATGCTATTGAAAATTCACTTTCTGATTTAATTTCTGAAAAACCCGCTAATCGATTAATTTGTGGAGATGTTGGCTTTGGCAAAACCGAGGTTGCCTTAAGAATAGCTTGTGCTACATATCTTTCCGGATATCAATTTGTCATAGTAGTTCCCACAACGCTTCTTGCTCTTCAACATAGCAGAACATTTGATTTACGGTTTTCATCTTTTGACACAACTGTTGCCACACTATCTCGATTTACATCTTTAAAAGAAAAAAAACTTATTTTTGAAGGATTGAAAAATGGTGATATTCAAATTCTCATTGCAACTCACAGTCTATTTAAAAAAGATATAGAATTTAATAACCTGGGAACGTTAGTAATAGATGAAGAACAAAAATTTGGAGTTGATCAAAAAGAATTTTTAGTTAACAAATATCCCCATATTCACTTATTTTCTCTTTCGGCTACGCCCATTCCTAGAACATTACAAATGTCATTATTAGGACTGAAGGATTTAAGCGTTATTGGTACACCTCCCTCCAATCGAATTAGCATAAGAACTTATGTTCAAAAATATGAACCGGTTTCCTTTTTAACCGCGATCACAAATGAAATATCCCGTAATGGTCAAATTTTTATTGTCGTTCCTCGAATTAGCAATATCCCATTTGTAGAAAGTGAACTTAAGAAACTTCAACTAGATATCTCTTATGGGATTGGACATAGTAAAATGAAAGAAAAAGATATCGAGGAAGTTTTTTTATCATTTACCAACGGAGAAATTCAATGTTTGATTTCGACAAATATTATTGAGTCTGGCATAGATATTAAAAATGCTAATACTCTGATAATTTTTAATTCTAATTTATTCGGATTATCCCAACTCTATCAGCTAAGGGGAAGAGTGGGTCGTTCTAATCGAAGAGCTTATGCCTATCTATTCCACGATAATGAAAAATTAATTAATAAAACTGCTCTCAAAAAACTTCAAGTTTTAGCAAACTATGAAAATCTTGGCTCTAATTTTCAACTAGCAAATGAAGATCTCGAAATTAGAGGAGCGGGGAATTTACTGGGTGATGAGCAAAGTGGCCACGTTAAAGAGATTGGGATTGAACTTTACCAAAGTATGCTTCGTGAAGAAGTTGAAAGATTAAAAACTAAAAGTACAGAGGAAGAGGAAATATTTGAAGATTTTGAATTCAATGCTCATTTTGAATATTATATTCCTAAAAATTATATATCAGATGATGTATCCCGATTAATTATTTATCGAAAATTAACTAATGCGAAATCAATTAGAGAATTAAAAGATGTTCTTTATGAAATGGAAGATCGATACGGTAATTATCCTCTTGAAGTCTCTAACTTGATCAATCTTTTAACAATCAAAATTCAATCCATCGCAATAGGGGTTATAAAGATTAATCTTCAAAAAACATTTATTGATTTAGTATTTCACAAGGTTTCGGAGAAATTATCTGTTCTTTTATTGGAAATGGTTCAACAAAAATTTATTAAAATGAAATCTCCAACCGCGATACAAATCAACAATGTTGAAAAGGATGATTTGTTTTATAGTATTAAGTTGTTTTATAAAAAGTTAGAATTTTAAAGATGGAAAATATGGAACCTCAATTACCTAAAACTAATGCAGAATGGGTAATATACTACGATTCAATCCTTAATGAACTCACTGATAATCAAAAGAAAATAGGGGAGCCTATTTCAACAGATGAATTTTCTACTCTTCCAATCAAAAGAAAACAAAAGTATATTAAGAAATTATATTTAAGGATAGGCGATGCAGAATAATTATATACCCAATATCGATATTTCATCTTTAGTTTCATCTGATTTCTCTGATAGCGATTACCAAAATGTGGCTAAAGAAATTAAAAAGGCTTCTGAAGAAGTTGGATTTTTTACTGTCACTGGTCATGGCATCTCTAATGAGAAAATTGATCGAATATTATCTACCTGTAGACATTTCTTTCACTCTCCTGATGAAGAGAAGATCAAAATTGCACCCAAAAAATGGAATGCTAACACAGATACTGTGTATCGAGGCTACTTCCCAAGTTCTGTCAATGGTAAAGAAGGACTAGATATTGGAGATCCTCGACTTACTCTTGATATGAAAGATTTATTGAGTAAAGAAAAATTTGAAGTAAATCATGATATGTCTTATTTAAATCCAAATTGGCAATCAATCATTGATGATTATTACAATTCTGTATTCGATTTAGGATTAAAATTGTTTAAATCAATTATTAGCGTCTATTCTAATAATTTAAATTTAGCTGATCAGGCTTTTATTCGTCCGAAAACTCTTTCAACTTTACGATTTAATTTTTATCCCAAACAAGACAAACCTGTCGAGGTTTCAGCGCAAGATGGCGTTGCTTTAGGGTGTGAAACTCATGTTGATAGTGGAATAATGACAATTTTATATCAAGATAAAAAGGGTGGTCTGCAAGTTCAAAATCGTCATACACTTGAATGGCACGATGTTCCTCATGATCCAAATGCCTATGTTGTTAATACGGGTTTAGCTCTTGAATATCTAACCAATGGAAAAATGAAAGCTACAAATCATCGAGTTTTGTTTAATCAAGAAGAAAGAATATCAATACCTTTTTTCTTCGAACCCTCTTATGATTTCAAATTAGACCCAAAATATTTGGAAATCTCAGAAGATTATAAATATGATATTGATAACTATGAAAATTTTCTTACAAACTCATTAAAGAAATTTGTTGAGTATGATAGACCTAATTAAAAAACTCCTTATTTTATCTTCTATCATTTTCGTTAGCTGTAACAATATGGTCGAAGGTGTTAATAAATCAGATACACAAAAAATCAATACAGTGAAATACGGCACTTTAGTTGCTGCTGAGCCTGTTAAAATTAAAGGCGAGGATGATGGATTGGGTGCCATCACAGGCGGTCTCTTGGGAGCTGTAATTGGATGCGGAGAGGGTATCTTTGATGATGAATGCCGAGATACTGTAGCTGTAGTGGGTGCTATTGGTGGAGCAATATTAGGAAATGCGGTTGCCTCAAGACTAGGGGATCATGATGGCTTCCAATATGTTGTAGATATAGATAATAGCGATGAAGATATTTCAATTATTCAATCTGGTGAAGATCAAATTCCCATAGGTTCTAAAGTGACAGTCTCTATAGGGACCAATACTCGAATAATTATTTCAGAATAAATTTTATTGATGGCGGAAGGACTGGGATTCGAACCCAGGAAAGAGTTGCCCCTTTGCCGGTTTTCAAGACCGGTGCTTTCAACCGCTCAGCCATCCTTCCGAATAAGCAGTTACAATCGTTATTTAATAACGATTATAGACTAAAAAACAACCTGAAATTAAAATTAAGAATTAGAGTCGTTTATTGTTTTAACGCTAAATATTGCACCCAACATAAAAGTAATAATAGAGGAGGGGAAAAGCAAATAGCCTATAGTGTAAGTATCTGGATAATATTGCATCCCGAAATACAAGACTAAAGCGTTTAAAAGGCAAAGTAACAAGAAAACATAGTTTGTTCCAAATCTACTTAATGCCAATGCCAGTGGTTTGAAAATAACTAAAACAGAACTCACAGCAAATATTATAACAGGGACAATGTTCAATAGCAGCCCCATTGACTCAGAATAAGTATAATCAGATAACGATTCCCAAGGTAAAACCATTGACAAAGTCATCATTAGCACAGACAGATAAACAAATTTTTTTCCAACGTTTGATAATTCCATGTATACAATATACCAGAAAAGCAATATTAAGCAAAATTATAGTTTGCAAATAGTATAAAAAGATTTTTCTTAAAGAAATATAATTTACGCTTAAATGAGGGAATCTAGACATATGAACTATTTATTCAATTTTCTTATTTTGGTATTGTTATTTATAAAATCCGCTTATGCTCACGACCCCAAAAATTGTGACGTATTAGAAAATTATGACTTCACCCAATTTGATAATTGGAAAAACGAGGTAGTTATCAATGCTCCAGAATATGGCTTTGATAGCAATTTCGTTAAAAATCTGGTTCAAAACTACCAAGTAAATAAAAGAGTAATAGAAAACGATAAATGTCAGCCCGAGTTTACCTTATCTTTTTCAGAATACATTGAGCAAAGAATATCGGATTTAAGAATTAAAAATGGTATTAATAAATATAATAAATACAAAGACTTATTAGAAAAAATTGAATTAATTTATAATGTTCAGCCAAGATTTATAATTTCAATTTGGGGCTTAGAAACAGCCTATGGCGAAATAACAGGTAATTATCCAGTTATAGAAAGTCTTCTAACCATGTCTTATGATGAAAGACGCCGTAAATACTTTACCAAAGAGCTTTTTAATTCATTCAAAATTATAGAAGAAGGTCATATTGATATTGATAATTTTAAGGGATCCTGGGCTGGAGCCATGGGTCAGAATCAATTTATGCCATCTAGTTTCCTTAATTATGCTCAAGATTTCAATAAAGATGGTAAGAAGAACATATGGACTGATGTAGAAGACTCATTGGCATCAATTGCTAGATACCTTCAAGGTGTAGGTTCAAACAAATGGGATCCTAACTATACCTGGGGAAGGGAAGTCCTTCCGCCAGAAAACATTAAAGAATTAGAGGAAGATTTATTTATTGAAAGAGAAAAGGGTTGTTTGGCGATTAAAAAACTGTCAAAAAAGCTAGCTTTATCTGATTTTAGAGCAATGAACTTTAAGAAATTAGATGGAGATAAGTTGGATAATTTAAATATTGATAGCTATTTAGTTAGAATGGGAAGACAGGATAATGACTATAGATATTTCATTGTTTACAATAATTATTTAAATATTCTCTCTTACAATTGTTCAAATTATTATGCATTATCAGTGGGACTTTTAAGTGATCAAATTAAATAATTTATATAAATTATTAATTTTACTGACAATATCATCGTGTTCTCTTACTTCTTCAAGAATTGATGGAGACAATATTGCAACAGAAAGAATATCCAAGGATTCATTTTTTAAAAAGTCATCCAGTTCTTTATCGGCTTTAAAAGACTATGAAACCAAACTATTAGCAATAGAAAGTTTTAATATATCGAATGATTTAGGTGATTATGAGATATCTCACAAAAGCCTTCCCTTCCCAAGTGTTGCAAAAATATCCAATCCTGATGCCTTAGACGAATATATTATTGTAAGAAATGTTAAAAGCACCACTAATAGTAAGCTAGAAATAAGTGAAAATTTAGCTTCATTATTACAAGTAAATTCAAGAATTTATGTTGAATATTTAAAAGATGAATCTTTAAGAATTAGAAATGTTGAAGACTCTAAGGAACTAAGCAAAGTTAAATTAGATGATGTTGATATATCTTTTGAGAATTTAGATGACGAACAATCCGAAATTAGCGCCAGTCTTGATTTGGATAAAATTAAAGAAATTGATGTGCTTTCCAAGAGTTATGAGGGATTTATATTCATAGGCACTTACAATAATATTGGTTCAGCTAAATTAAATACAAATAAAATTAGGAATTTAAGTCTGAAATTCGAGGAAAGTAATGATAAAATAAATGTTTTTACTGGTCCTTTTAGAAAAAATGATATTAATCTAAAAATAGATTTTCTAATAAGAAATGGATACTCAAATGCTCGGAAATACCCTTAAATCCTTTGTTTTATCAGTTTGCTTAATACTTTTTACCTTTAATACGCATGCTATCGAAAGCATTGCTAAAACTGCTTTATTGATAGATCTTTCGACGGGCGAAATTCTCCTTGATAAAAATTCAAATGAGAGGACTTATCCATCAAGTATGACCAAAATTATGACTGCTTTGATGGCTTTTGAAAAAATTAAAGATGGTACCTTGTCAATGGATCAAGAATTCATGGTCAGCAATAAAGCATGGCAAATGGGTGGATCGAAGATGTTTATCGAAGTTGATAAAAAAGTAAAAGTTTCTGATTTACTCCTAGGAATAGTTGTCCAAAGCGGTAATGATGCTTCCATTGCAATGGCAGAGGGAATCTCAGGTTCTGAAGATACCTTCGCTATAGATATGAACAATTTGGCTAAAAAAATAGGCCTTACAGGTACCAATTTTGTCAATAGTAGTGGTTGGCCAGATGACAATCATTATACGACAGCTAAAGATCTAGCTCAAATCGCTGAATATACCTTAGTCAATCACCCGGAACTCTATGAGATGTATGGAATAACTGAATTTACCTATAGTGGAATAAAACAGGATAATCGAAATCCACTTTTATATTCTTTTGATGGCGCAGATGGTTTTAAAACAGGGCATACAGAGGCGGCTGGTTATGGCTTAGTTGGTTCGGCGGAAAGGAATGGCAGGAGATTGTTATTAGTTTTGAATGGCTTAGAGACTTCAAAAGCAAGAGCGCAAGAGTCTCTTAGGTTGATGGATTGGGGCTTTAATAACTTTCAATTAGTCGATTTTTATCAAGAAGGAGAGATTGTTATAGAGGCTAATACCTGGTTGGGTGAACAAGACAAAGTTAAGCTAATAACTCAAAACGATATCAGTGTTAGTATCCCCAAAACCCATATCTCTGACATAAAAGTTGAAGTTTTAGTTGAGGAACCTGTTCCAACTCCAATTTCAATAAATGATCAAATTGGAATAGTTCAAATCGCATATTCGGATAAAAAATTACAATATCCATTAATTGCCTCAGAAGATATTGATCAAAAAGGTTTTTTTTCAAGAATTACCTCAGCCCTATATTATTTGATTTTAGGTTCTAACTAAAAATAATCATGAAATTAATTAGCTTTGAAGGCTTTGAGTACTCGGGAAAATCTACTCAAATAAAACTTTTACAAAATTATTTTAGAAGCAATAAAATCAAATCGACTTTCACCAGAGAACCTGGAGGAAATAAACAATTAGAAAAGATAAGAAAAATTATTCTACAATCTGATTTCGACAATCTTAGTTTAATTTTATTTTTTTTTGCGTCCCGATTTTCTCTTCTATCAACAATGAAAAAAGACGATTTGGTTGTATTTGATAGATTTTTTGACTCAACCTATGCCTATCAAAAAATTACATCTAAAGATAAGTCTTTAATTATCAATCTCATCAACCATATTGATAGAAAATTTATTCCTACGATTACTTTTTATTTTAAAATTAATAAAAAAACTTTGCTGCAAAGAAAGATGATGAGAGGACAAAAAAATTATTTTGATAAAAAATATGCATCACATTTTACTCGTATTCAAAGCAATTACGATGAAATCGCAAAGATGAAAATTGGAAAAAGAAAATTTATTACAATAGATGCCAGTAAATCAAAAGAAATTATTCACGAAGAGATTGTCGATCATTTAAAAAGATGCAAATTGATAAAGTAATTAGTTTTATTAAGTCTCAAAAAAATGGTTTTTTCTTAATCGAAGTAAAGACTGATATGCAATCAGAAATCATTGAAAATGAATCGCAAGTGTCTTTTTTTCAAAAGCAATATGAAATCGATTCATCCTTTTTTTCACTAAAACCAGAAGATGCATCTAAGTCAATTAGCATTGATCAGATTAGAAAATTAAAAAGGGAATTTCTTCATACCAATGTTTTGGATTTAAATAAAATAATTTATTTAAAAGAGATTAATAATCTTAATAATAATTCTATAAATGCTTTATTGAAAATTATTGAAGAAGTACCTTTAAAAACTTATTTCATTTTCTGTACTCAAAATTTACTAAAAGTTCCAGAGACGATTTTATCAAGAGCTAGAATAATCAGAGTGGAAGATCATAATGTATCAATAGCAAAAAATCTCAGCAGTTTATTAAAATTAACCATTGATCAAAATCAAAATATCTCTGATGATATTATTAGTTCTATTTTTAATCCTTTTATTAATTCAAAAGCTTCTGATTTTTTTGAAACTTTTAAACTTTTTGATAAGAATAATGTAAAATTACCTTCTGAAATATTTTTAAAGATTTTAAGTTTTAATTTGGGGCAGAACCTAGATAATCCAAAATTATTTAAATATTTAATCAAACTGCACTCTGATTTTATTTATGATGTAGACGAAAGTATTAAATTTAATACGTTGACTAATGATCTAATTGCTATTTATTTTACCAGACTCAATTCAAATTTAATCAAATATGGAAAATAAATACTTCACTACTCCCATTTACTACGTAAATGACAAGCCTCATATAGGTCACGCTTATACCTCTATAGCTGTAGATGTATTGAAAAGATTTTATAAGTTACGAGGATTTGGATCTTATTTTTTGACAGGAACGGACGAACATGGTCAAAAAGTTGAAAAGGCAGCGCTAGATAAGGGTATTGACCCGAAATTATTTACCGATCAGGTTTCTGAGAACTTTAGAGCGTTATCTGGTGTTCTAAATCTCAATAATGATGATTTCATCAGGACAACTGAAGAAAGACACAAAAAATCAGTTCAAAATTTATGGAATAGACTTCTTAAGAATGACCAAATTTACTTATCAAAATATTCGGGATGGTATTCCGTAAGAGATGAAGCTTTTGTAGCTGAAAACGAAATTATTGATAAAGACGGAAAAAAATACAATTCTTTTGGCTCGGAGCTAACTTGGGTAGAGGAGGAGAGTTATTTTTTTAGATTATCCAAATGGCAGGACCGTCTTTTAGAACTATATGAATCGGTTCCAAATTTCGTTCACCCAAAATCTCGATTAAATGAAGTAAAAAGCTTTGTATCTGGTGGATTAAAAGATCTTTCCGTCTCTAGAACCACCTTTAAATGGGGAATAGACGTCCCTGGTGACAATAAACATATTATGTATGTTTGGTTAGATGCTTTAACAAATTACATTTCGGCACTTGGATTCCCAGATCAAGATAATGATAAATTTAAAACTTTTTGGCCAGGTATCCATGTTGTGGGTAAAGATATCCTTAGATTTCATGCCGTATACTGGCCAGCATTTTTGATGGCTGCAGATTTATTGCCTCCAAAACAAATTGTTGCTCATGGCTGGTGGACCAATGAGGGTGAAAAAATCAGTAAAAGCCTTGGAAATGTTATCGATCCAGTAGATTTAATTGAGAATTATGGACTTGATCAAGTTAGATATTTTTTAATGAGGGAAGTTCCTTTTGGAAATGATGGAGATTTTTCAAAAGAAGCTATGATAAATAGAATAAATGGAGATTTATCTAATAACTTTGGTAATTTAATACAAAGAGTATTAAGTTTTATATTTAAAAATTCAAATCAAACTATTGATTTTACTGATAAAGTTTTAAATTTTAACATTTATCAAAATATTATTTCTTCACAAACTAACTTATACGAGATGATAGAAAGATATAGTTTTGATGGGTATTTAAAAATAATTTTTGGATATTTAAATGATTTAAATACTTATGTCGATAAATCCGCTCCTTGGGATTTAAGAAAAACCGATCA
>Ga0181599_1001932_pt1 | contig 19271 bp, 16 predicted proteins | sample 041ome_3_FD_148658 | JGI IMG/M metagenome (GOLD analysis project Ga0181599, IMG submission 148658) | Coastal salt marsh microbial communities from the Groves Creek Marsh, Skidaway Island, Georgia - 041405US metaG (spades assembly) | ecosystem: Environmental > Aquatic > Marine > Intertidal zone >...
GCTTGCAGCCGTACTGAGCTAGGCAAGATTGAAGGTCTCTTGCGCTGCGCTTTCTGCTTTTGATCGTGGATCAGTCTCAAGCAATAATGGTTACGGTGTCTGACACTAAGGTTTCTAAAGATCCTCCACCATCTGTAAACGATACCTGTGCATAAATCTCGTCACCAATATCTGCTTGGTATACTTCAAATTGACTTTCAGTTGCTGTAGAAACTCCCCAGATACTTTGTAAAGCAGCGATGTCTATGTCCATAAACCACCCTTCTTCGCCCGTATTACTATATCCCATTAGAGTGTGAGTGTGAGGATCATCTGAAGTGGCGACGGCTTGGTCAGTATCTGAGTAAAGTTCATCCCATGGGTGCTCTAACCCCAGCATATGTCCGACTTCGTGTATAAAGATTTCTTCCCAATCTTTTTTACCCTCAGGGTGCTCTTGCCAATAAGTCGTCAGCAGATCCATGTCAGTTTCCAGATGTTTGGGGCCGGGTAGACCTGTCTGATAACTCATCATGAGCGCAGAACCATATGGGCCTCCAAAACCAGAACCGCCTACTCCATCACCAAAACCAGAAAGAGAGTCCTTACCTGGCAAGGGAGAGATTATAACAAAAATATCAGCATCATTGATTTCAGTTACATATTCTATTTTTAAGTCTATGAAGTTCTGTATTTTAGCGAATGTATTATTAATAATTTCTAAATGCCATGCCTCTGGTTCTACGCTATACGATGTTGCTTCGCCTGGTTCTTTATTAAAAGGGATCTCTTGTCCCCCAGAGGCTATCATTATTTTGAAAACTTTTTCGGGTCCAGCGACATCCATTCTATCTTGAATTTCACTATCACTCATTATCAAATGTTTTAATTCAACATTATTAACGGGATCATTTTTCCATGTTTGTAAATCGGTAATTTCCTCACCATTGCGAAACCAAGTAAAATCAAAATTTCCCATGCCATCTATATCTGTAATTGTTGAGGCGTTAACAGATAGCTTTGCCCCAGCGCTGCTTCCCCCACTTAGCACAAGACTGCCAGAAGCAGGATCATTGATGTTTTGCACGGCAGTAGAATCGAAGGATTTAAAAGTCTGGCTCTGTGTAGTGAATGTCCCATCTAAATTGTCGTTAGTCGAAGTAAGGTTTACTACTACGTGAATTTGGCTTCCAACATCCTCTTGCAGTAGCTCGTATGTCTCAGGTTCAGTATCCACACGGTCAGCAACCAACACGTCATCACGATACCATTCGTAAGCTGCATTAACGGTATCAGAATTATCTACTAAGTTACTCAAATCGAGAGATAACGAATTCCCTTGTGAGGATGTACCTATCAATGAGAAACTAGGGGTAGTAACAGCAGAGGAGGTTGTTTCTCCACCGCCACCACAAGCCGCTAAGGCAAAACCGAATGGTGACATCAATAAAGGTGTTTTCTGATTAAGTTTATTCTTGACATGGCCTAGCAATTTACCGCCACCAACAGTGCTTGTTTCCATGGCAGGTAATCCATATCGCCCAGAGTCTATTGGTTTACTGGTTTCCTGAAGAGTCATTGATCCGGCCTTATCACCAAACATTTTTAGTCTCCATTTAAGTTATTCTATAAAAGCAGTAACAAGCTTATTATTCTACTTTTGAAAATCTACTCTTTTTATTGAAGTAGTTATTGCAAGGCTCATTTTAACGTACATTTTGCGTAGGAGAACTATTCTATAATTGAGTTAACCCATCGCTATACCAGCGCCATCCATAGCAATGCCTGAAGCGCCCTTGTGGACGATCTGATACGTGTTGTTACCCTCAGGCATCTGGCTCTCTGACGTACCTCATGGGCTGTGGTGTCGCCTCCTACGACAGCTATCAGGTTTGCTACCTCTAGCATCGTACGGTGCTTACAGAAGGCTGGGTCACCCAGATCATTACGTCTTGGTACTTTTCTGCTTCCATGTTTAGGATCTCTGACCAAGTTTGGAAAGGGATGCAAATGAGCGAAGTAATTACACTCCTGACATCTGTCTCTGGTCATTCCCTTGTTAAAAGCTTCAGTGGCACAGATATAACTCCACAGCCCTTTTCCACTGGCAAACTGTTTAACGTATCTGAAGAGCCTGTGTCTGATCTTCAAAGCCTGTCTGCATTGCTGCAAAGACTTGAGAATGATCCCAAGCATACGGTCATCAGAGGGTCACTGACGGACGACCAAAGCAGCCCAGTGCCTCGCAACAAGGAAACCTTCATTGCAACTCCTCGCCAATGGTGCATGATCGACATTGATAGCCTTTCTTGGGATGGTGATCTGTCTGACCAACAGGCAATGGTATCATATGCAATCCAGCAGCTTCCTGCTGAGTTCCAAGCTACCGACTGCTGGTATCACTTATCATCCAGCATGGGCATCAAGGACGGGGTTAATGTGCATCTGTGGTTCTGGTTGGAACGCCGCTGTTCTGACAATGAGCTGAAGACGTGGCTGTCTGGCTGTCCAGTGGATATGCGGATGTTCAATCCCATCCAAATCCATCTGACTGCTAACCCTCAATTTAGAGATGGTGCTGTTGATCCATACCCCAATCGATCTGGCTTGTTTGAAGCTGGCACTGGAATATCAACCGTAACGGTTCCATCTGATTTAGCCTTCAGGAGTGCTGTCGCTTCAAAGTACTCAAAGCAACGAACACGTGGAACATATTGCTCAGTGCCAAAGACAGGGTACTGCACAGTGTACTCTTGTTCGGCTTGCTTACAGGCATGCGCTCTGGGGAGATCTGTGGGCTCATGGCGGACGACGTCACAGCCAAGGGAAATCTGGGAAGGTTTGTCAGCATCAGGCCCAATGCGGTGCGGTTGCTGAAGTCCAAGGCTGCAGAGCGGGAGGTGCCGCTTCATGGTGTCCTTGAGCAGCTGCTGGATGCTGCGTTGCCAAAGACTGGCAGGCTGTTCCCACATCTCACTGTCGATAAAGTGGTGAAGCGGTATGCCTACCTGCGCCGCCTCCACCCTGAGCTGCACGGCACCGTCTTCCACTCCACTCGCAAGTGGTTCATCACCCAGTGTGAGCGTACAGGGGTCCCTGAGCACTTCACCGCAACACTTGTTGGGCATCACTCCGCAAGGTCGGCCAATAAGCTGACCTATGGGTTGTACTCCGCTGGCATCAGTGATGCCCATAAGCGGGAGATTGTGGAGGGGGTGAGGTTGCCGGAGGGTCTACTGTGAAGGCAGCACCCACGCGCCGCATACTCCCTGACATCGAGGCCTTCGAGGAGCGGGTCGCCATCGCTGAATATGATGGCAGCCTACCTCGGCAATAGGCCGAGAACCTCGCCGCACAAGAGCAGGGGTTTGCCACGGCAGATGCGTATTGGCAGTGGTTGGCCGACTACGTGGTCAGCAGAGGGATAGGGTAACCCGCAAAACACTCCCCGTCCGGCTTCCCTTCGCGGGAGGTCGGGCATGGGATGGCAGAACGCTTTTGTGAAACAATGAGAGTTTTACTACATAGCCACCTTTAAAAAAAGTGGCTGATTGAAAAAGTCGGGGATAAGCTTTTGCACGATATTGTCTGAAAGATCATTTCGAATGTGGTCAGTAATAAGGACGATACGCTTGCAACCTTTAGAGTGCTGCTTCACGCTTTTGACAAGCGTATCCACAAATTTATCTGAATATTTTTCACCCTAAATTACAAGCACAAGACACCAAGAATGATCCTTTTTTGACATATACATCTCATCACCGAGGCTGGAACTCAAAAAAACCTGAACAGCTAGTTCATTCTTTAAATCAATTACTTGGGTATTTCGCCACCATTAAGTGTCCAATAATCACGCATCCACGGCACTCTTCCGTAGCCCATATGTGGGAAGCTGTCCCAGAATCCCCAAGTTGAGCGCACCAGAGAGATTGGGCGGGGATTGCCATGAAACGCAACAATACTTGCGCCTTCTAGTGGTTTCTTGGGTGCCATAAAAATATCCAAGCCTATTGGTCGGCGAAGCCAACGCTTGAAGCTTATAACCCAATCTAAAGGCCAGAAATCAATTGAGGAAGCTTTTTTTTGAACCCACACTTGCTCGAGTTTACAGGTCTCAAAGGCTAATTGTGGGTTTTTCTGAAACTCAGTGAGAATTTGACTTTGGCATCCTATATCAAACGCAAATATTCCTGTACCAACCAACGCATTACCCTTACCGGGTTCTCCTCCTGGGCGCCAGTTATCACTGGTATCAATCGCTACAAATGGCGCGTCCACCTCAAAAAGCTTATCAAGCTGACCACAAATAACAGTGTCCATATCGATAAAAAGAGCGCGACCAGCAAGGCCATATAGGTCGCTCGCAAATACAGAGAGCTTCGGCCATGCACCATGTTTCCACATTTCGGGCGTGCATCCGATATCTGGAATCGGGAATATCTCGATATCTGGATGCAGCTCATCGTGACAATCTGTCAAACACACAAAGCGAAAAGGTTGAGCCAAGTTTTCACACACGGCATTAAATAAAACATTTACATAATCAGGCCCGTAGAGGTCACCCCATTTCATGCAGATTACGACGCGCTCCATATTCTTCCAATCTATATAATGCTTCGCACTTTTTTTTATTTGGCTATGCGACTAATAACTATCTCCAATCACCATGTCACACATTAAGATTAACAATTAAAACTCGCTAGGCCCGAAACAAAACCAAGTGATTTGGTAAAAATAAACTGCCTTCTATGGGTTCTGCTATAGGAATTGATAGGCAGGAGAATGAGACAACTGTCTAACGTCAACGCTGATGGGTACAAACAGCGGAATTTAAAAAGAGAGTGTTGCTGGCTCCTCGCAGCCACTGAGGAATGGAAGACGAGACAAAGAACTGGAACACACAAAAGCTCCGGCGAGAGCATCGTCAAATACACTAAACTCGCCACGCGCAATCAATATCCACCTGAAGAGAAGATCAAGATCGTCCTGGATGCCCTATACGGTGAGGATAATATCGCCGAGCTGTACTGTAGTGAGGGCATTTCGCAAGGCATCTATTACAAACAGTCGAAAGACTTCATGGAGGCTGGGAAGTCAAAGTTAGCTGGAGATATTGCCCGAGCTGAGCGTTGCCTACGACTTCACAGATGACACCCTCAACCTTGATACTGGGAGCGTCTATAAAACAACAATCATGATCCGCCCAGAATTTCGAGTGCCAATGGATGGGCTAGCAGCTTCTGATATTGGTAGCGCTCAGTCAAACCTCAAAATTGTCCCGTTCAGCTTCCCTGGGCGGAAGGTCGGACGGGGCGATTAACACCATTTATTTTTGTTATAGAGTGGATAGCCTTTTGATATGCAAAATCTATCAATCAATTGAACCCCAGCCGTCAGCCTTTTGAGATCAGATTTACAATGGTTTGATTTGTGCCGCAATTAACGGTGCAAGCAATTTTGCACCTTCCAATGAGGGATGGTTACCGTCCAAAAACAAGACCGATCCATCCTTGATTACAAAACACTGCATCTCATCACAAAAGGTGTCGACTGGATCGATGGTGATGAGTGATCCCGTCACACTTTCATCACCAAACGCGACCAAGATCTGACGGGATTCTGCAAACTGATTTTTCGCATAAGCAATCGGATAACCGCTGTTTTCGGGTATAGCGTCTCCCATCCAAGCCTGGCGTGCGAAAAAACGCGGTATGTCAATGTTTGGACGGGGCAAGGAGTGGACCAGAATAACAGTTTTTCCTGCCACCTTCAGAGAGCTGACAAGTTCTTCAAAAGCCGATTGAATGCTGATCAGACGATCAACATTGGGCATGCTGGGGTCGCCACTTTCGGGGTAAGCGTAAAAATCATCATACTGCACAAACCCTAACATGTCTGGATGACCCCGACGCAGGATATAACTATCCCATGTGGCGAACAAAATAACGTATTTAATATAGTCGTTTGCAAGAATATAGCTCTGAACACGCGCGTTAAACGCAGGACATTGTGCTTGCCTGCTTTGACTGTGGTTAAGCAGTTTGGGGATCGGAAGACAGCTAGACAGCATGAAGGTCTGTACTGACCTACCCTGATTCTGCATTTCGTCTGCCATCGCGTCAGCGATCGAGGCTGCATGACTATCACCCCACAATGCGACTGACGGTGGATTTGCAGATCCAATGATACAGCTGTCACCAACGTCGGTAGTCTCAACATCTCGACGACTTAAAATGCAACGCTTGTTATAAGGACCCGTCGTTTGCACTAAATCCAAAAAATTACTTAACTCCTGCGGCATGCGAGACGGGAAACCCTTTGTGACATGCCCACCGATTGACATCGCCACAATCATAGCCGCCATAACGATCATAACGCCCCAACCCCATGCCTGTGTCAGTTTTCCGGTTCGGAACGGCTGTTCAATTAACCGCCAAGATAATGCGGCAACTCCGAAAACCAGAAGTACTACGGCCAAGCGACCACTAAACGACGCTGGCATTTTCTGCTGATACTCAAGGAAACTAAAGATCGGTTGATGCCAAAGATAGGCTGAATAACTAATGACTCCAAGTGCACGCATAGCTGCGAGGCTTAGCACTGTACGCGCAACAGAATTTGACTGTCCAAACAGCAACACCAGTAGGGTGCCAGCTACTGGAATAATGGTCCAAAAACCGGGCCATGCAACGCCACTTGGCGTAAACAAAATACCAAACAGCAAGACCAGCAATCCCAACATCGAGAGTTGTCCATGCCACTTTTTACAGACAACCCACCAAGGTTTACCAATAGCGATCGCAACAAGTATCCCAGCGAACAGCTCCCATGCACGGGTCGGGAGCATATAGAAGGTAAACATCGGAGACGAAGAGCTAAGCGCCAGCATCCATCCCAAACTCGCCAGCATTAAAAAAGCCAAGAAAAAAACTAGAAACCGCCTAAACCTAAACCAGATGACACCTAACAGAATCGGCACAATTAAATAGAATTGTTCTTCGACGCCAAGGCTCCATGTATGAACTAGGGGATCAAGCGCAGCCTGAGGATTGAAGTAATCAATCTGATCCATGAACCAAAAATTAGACAAGGATAGCAAGCTAGTGAATGCAGAACCAAAAAAGTAGCGGTAGTCATGCGGCAGCAGAATAAAGTAACCGATAAGTGCAGACACGAGTGTAACGACCATGAGGGCTGGTAGAATGCGCCGCGCACGCCGACCATAAAACGACCTGAAGCTAAACTGGCCAGCGGCAAGTTCCTTCAGGATTTGACCACCAATAAGATAGCCAGAAATAACAAAAAATACGTCCACTCCAGCGAAGCCACCAGAGATGCTGCTGAACCCTGCATGATAAAAAATAACGCCAAGAACGGATATTGCGCGAAGGCCATCAATTTCGGTACGTAAAAACATTATATCCTATTTCACCCGGCAAGGGATTTCTTTTAAGATTATGGGTCGCCTAGTAGAATAAGGGAGAAAAATCAACTCCAACATTGGCAACCCCCTGGAAGGCCCTCAAGGTCAAAGATAGGCCAGAGGTCCATCCCCATGGGGTGCTGACCGACGACCTGGTCAGCGTCCTGTTGGGCAGGTCACACACGTGGACCTTCACCGCACAGAGAAAGTGCAAGCGATGCTAAGGTGCATAAAGTTTGCTTATCAGGAAGAATGATCGGGATGGTACCACTAAACAAATAAGAACACGCATCATATTGTTGGCATAGCCTGAATCTATGCGCCAAATAATTGACGCCACTCAGCGAGAGCTACGACACGGTTCAGCTTGAAATTGGTACGTGAATAGAGATGGCGTCCCTCCTATCTAAGAGGACCGCTTTAGGGACCGCTTTAATATTTTCGATCCAAAATTAGTATCTGTAATTTAATCAAAATATGAAAAGTTCGATGTCCTCTTCTGGGCACCAAGATCCAATCCAAAGCATTGTAATACCTTACTAAACGATAGTTTTTAGTGAGCCGTAGACCATGCTGGCAACCAAATCTAATAGTTATACGTTCCAAAAGGACGGCATTTGGTATTTCTCCCCTAGAGTGCCCGCTGATTTACGGCGGCATTACAGGACAGGTAGGATTGCTTATTCTTTGAGGACTAAATCCATCAGGGATGCCCGTGTTAGGGCTATGACTGATGCGGCTAAGTTAGACAGGCATTGGCACATCCTGAGGATTTCTTCTGATGATTTGCCCGGTAAGCATTTACTAAATGACGCTATTCAAGAGCCGGAAGCCAAAGCGTCCATCGGTGATCATTCGCTTAAGGCCGCTGTAGCTGTTTATCTACGCTTGAAGGGTAATGATCGCCCACCAACCTTTGAGGCTGCTGTAAGGCGTTCCTGTGGTTATCTGATTGATTGCTGTGGGATGAAAGACCTCAAAGATTATATGCGGTCTGATGCTACCAAGTTTCGAGATTACCTATTTGCTAAGGGCTTAAATGGAGCCTCTGTGGCAAGGATATTTGGTACAGTCAGGGCCGTTATGAACTTAGCCCTGAGTGTCTCACAGCGAGATGTTGGGCGGGGAACAAACCTCAGCTATTTTTTTGCCGGGACAACAGGCAGCGGAGCAGCTGCAGTATGGACGTGCTCTCACGCCAACATATCTTCCATGGTGTGGACGGCAATCTCGTCTTTCTGAATGAGCCCGGTAAGAGTACGCGGGCAAGTCCCGAAGATTGTTATGTGGTCGCAAAGGTCAAATTAGCCCGCCCAGGACAGTCTGCCTTCATTGCTTTTTCTGAACAAATTATTAGCTGATATCGAAGATTTTACCCGGGTTCATGATGTTATTTGGGTCGATTGCGCGCTTGAGCGTCGCCATTAAAGCATAGGCATTGCCATGTTCTTCCAACATATATTCCTTTTTACCAGTGCCAACACCATGCTCACCGGTGACGGTCCCACCAAACGACAGGGCAACACGATTAACTTCCGAGGCAAGAGACTTTGCGCGAACAAACTCGTCTGGATCTTTTGGATCAAACAAGATCAGTAAGTGGAAGTTCCCGTCACCGACATGCCCCACGATTGGAGCAATCATTCCAGCATCCTGAATCAATTCTTTGGTGCGTGAAATGCAGTTTGCCAGTTCGGAAACTGGGACACAGCAGTCTGTTACGACACTTTCGCAGCCCTTGCGAAGTGACTTTCCAGCGTAATAGGCGTTGTGCCGCGCAGCCCATAGGCGATTGCGATCTTCAACTTTGGTCGCCCATGCGAAGTCCGACACACCGAACTCTTCTCCCACCCCCTTAAACAGCTCAACTTGCTCTTGTACGCTGGCCCCAGATCCGTGGTATTCCAAGAATAAGTGCGGTTTTTCAGGCAGGTTCAAGTCAGGATTGAAAATGTTCATGCCCTTCATCTGCATCTCATCCAATAACTCGACACGCGCCAGTGGAATGCCCATTTGAATAGCCATGATCACTGTATTAACCGCATCATCGACCGTCTCATATGAGCAGGTTGCAGCAAGGATCGTCTCTGGCTGACCAAATAAACGCACGGTCAGTTCGGTAATGATCCCAAGCGTGCCTTCGGAGCCAACAAAAAGATGGGTCAGATCATATCCGGCCGAGGATTTGCGGGCGCGTGAGCCTGTTTGAATGATTGTTCCGTCAGGCAGCACCACTTCCAGTGCCATAACATTCTCGCGCATAGTGCCATAGCGCACAGTATTGGTGCCCGAGGCGCGTGTGGCAGCCATGCCACCCAGCGTGGCATCGGCACCTGGGTCGACCGTGAACATCAATCCGCTCGCGCGAAGTTCATCGTTGAGCTGCGTGCGCGAAACCCCCGGCTGGACGACCGCGTCCAGATCGCTTTCGTGAATTTCGAGAACTTTGTTCATTCTGCTGGTATCGACACTAATACCGCCGTGAATTGGGATGACGTGGCCTTCCAACGATGTCCCGATGCCGAACGGGACGACGGGCACTTGGAATTGCGAGCAGATTTTCATGATTTTGGACACCTCTTCGGTGCTTTCAGGAAAAGCGACCGCATCAGGTAATGCCGGCGTGGAATAGGCCTCGTCACGCCCATGGATTTCACGAATACTTTCGCCTGTCGACAAGCGGTCGCCGAGTAGCGTTTCCAACGCCGAAATCGCTAGCGCGATATTGCCCTTTGTCATCTCATTTTCCCTTTTGATCTTTTACGTGCTGCACATAGTCCAGATTGCGTCACCGTCGAGCGTCACCAGAAGGCCTTGTCGTATTCCTCGCGCAAGGCCTTTTTCTGAACTTTGCCCATGGCGTTCCGGGGCAGCGCTTTGACGAATGCGATGTGTTTTGGATGTTTGAAGCGGGCCAGATTTTCCTTGATACCAGTCAAGATGTCCTGCGCCGTGATGTCAGCACCGTCTTGGGCGACAATGACTGCGACGACGGCTTCGCCAAAATCGGGATGCGGGACACCGATGACTGCGCTCTCAACGACCCCTGCCAGATCGTCGATCAAAAGCTCGATTTCTTTTGGGTAAATGTTGTAGCCACCCGAGATGATCAGGTCTTTTTGCCGTCCGACGATATGAATATACCCGTCCTCGTCGACGCGCCCAAGATCTCCAGTGATGAAAAATCCGTTGTCGCGCAATTCCTCGGCGGTTTTTTCGGGCATCTTCCAATAGCCCGCAAAGACATTTGCCCCGCGTACTTCGAGTACGCCGATCTCACCTTTTGGTATTGGCGCGCCCGTTACGGGGTCGGTGACCAACAACTCGACACCAGGCAAAGGAAAGCCCACCGTGCCTGCGCGCCTGTCGCCTTCATAAGGGTTAGAGGTGTTCATGTTGGTTTCGGTCATACCATAGCGTTCGAGTATCGCGTGCCCAGTCACGGCACACCAGCGATCATGCGTTTCAGCGAGCAATGGGGCAGAGCCCGATACAAAAAGGCGCATAGCTGCCGAAGCCTTGGACAGACCATCAGCTTCAAGCAGGCGTACATAGAACGTTGGCACCCCCATAAGCGCCGTGGCTTTTGGCATGTTATCCAGAATGTCATCGGCGTCGAATCTGGCCATGAAGATACAAGACGACCCCGCCATCAGCGTGACGTTCGTCGCCACAAAAAGCCCGTGGGTGTGAAAAATCGGTAAAGCGTGGATCAGCACATCATCCGCGTTGAACTGCCAGACATCCTTTAGGGTCTGTGCGTTCGACGCCAGCGCGCGATGTGTCAGCATGGCCCCCTTGGATCGGCCAGTCGTGCCCGAAGTGTAAAGGATTGCGGCCAGATCATCTGGTCCGCGCTTGACGGCTGTAAACCCTGACACCACCGCATCACGCCGCTCTACCAGTGTTCCGCTTTCATTGGCACCAATCGTCAGCACCTCCGAAACACCCGCTTGTTTTGCAACAGGCGAAAGTTCACCCTCGCGCATCGGATCACACACCAGTATCCGTGGTTCCGCATCGGTCAGGAAATAGGTAATTTCACTGGTAGTATAGGCTGGGTTGAGGGGTAGAAATACGCCGCCAGCCAAGACTGTCGCGACATAAAGCTCCAACATCGCGACGGTTTTTGGTGCCTGAACGGCAACCTTGTCACCTGGTGCAACACCAGTTTCTACCAAGACCTGCGCCATACGTTCGGCGTTGGCAAAGAAGGCCTGATATGTGACCGCATCATCCGTCTGATGATTTTGCAAGAATAGGCTTTGGTCCGCGCCCAAGCTGGCAGCACGTAATGCCTCGCCCAAATAGTTTTCATGATACATGATATCTTCCTTTCGCGCTTGCCATAGCTGACAGGCTGGGCGCTGACGTTACAGGCGACCAAAAATAGAGAGTTTAATCAAGCTGTGCGGCAGTTTCTTCTACAGTATCGTCGCCAGCCCACCGCGCGAAGAGGTGAATGAGAATAATGATCATCGACACAGGGACCGCCACAGATATCCATGCCATGGGGATGCCAAGGGTATCAGCAGTCAGACCTGATTGCCGTGCAAGATACCCTTTTGCAAAACCGCCTCGTAGTCCGACAAAGCAAAAGTAGATGACTGGCAGGATAAAGGTCAGTACCGCCACGCTTTGGACGGCTTTTGCAAAAAAGGCGAGATCATGCGGCGGGCCGGGAAAAACACTCTGCATCAACACAGCATCTGACTGAGTCTTAAATGACAGCGTGGCTCCGAGCAGCCCTGTCCATACCATCGCGTAGCGGGCGACATCTTCGGTCCACACTGGGGGCGAGGAGAAGACATAGCGCGCGATGATCTGGACCACGACCGTCACGAACATCAGACAGACCGCAAAAACGGCTACGCGGCGCATCACAAAATGCAAGCAATCACTGGTGCTGATGATGATATGACGCATCTTCATAATCCTATTTCAAAAGATGGCGGGCCGTAGTGCACGGCCCGCCCAAGTGTTTAGCGGTTATCGTCAGACAAGGACTTCCACAGCGCGGTATCCTCTGCTGTCATCAGGTCTGAATCGTAGACCGGCAGAGACGCTTCGCGGAAAACCGCGCGCTCTTCTGGTGTCAGGCGCTGAACTGTCACGCCATTTTCTTCAAGCGCGAGCAATCCGTTGACCGATGCATCTGCCAACCATGCGCGTGCGGCCGCATCTGCGGTGTCAACGGCGGCATCAACGCTTGCACGATCCGCATCAGACAAACCATCGTACCAATCTTTGGATGCGATGACGGCCCGCAGTGGCCAGATTACATCTGCATCGGCAAAGTTTTTGATGAAGTCTGTTTGACCAAACATCACAGGAATGAACGGTGAATTCAAATAGCCGTCAATCACGCCCGTTTGCAGGCCAGCAGGGACTTCACCCCAAGGCACGATGGTGCCGCTGGACCCCCAAGCTTGATACATCGCAATCTGCGCATCGTCCAATGCACGCATACGCAATGACGCCATATCAGCTGGTGAACGCACAGCCTGAGTGGTCGTGATCACGCCGGATGCTGGCCCAAGCGGTGCCAGTGCCAAAAGGATTGCATCTTGTTCCGCTAGGTTTTCATTGATGCGGGTGTAGACATCCCCCGCAGCCAGTGTGCGGTCCATATGATCTATGTTTTCAAAGATGTATGGCAGACGGACCCCATAGATAAACGGGTCTACCTGAGCGACAGCGCGCACATCTGAAAGTGAGATTTCAAGCAAGCCAGTCGAGACCTGATCGAATTTTTCGGCTTCGTTGCCAACAGAGCCACGTGGCATTTCACGCACGTCCATGCCTGCGGCTTTCAGTGCTGTGCCAAAAGCGAATGCCCAGTTATACGAACCTGATGTTTCCAGATCCGGCTTGCTGTCCAGTGCAATTTTGACCTCAGCAGATGCAGATGTAGCCATCGCGAGTAGAGCCGCAATTGTCAGTGTCTTAAGTTTCATTGATAGTCCTCCCTTAGTTTTGGTTAGTTCACGGAAAATCCAAACAGGCGCGGCAGTGTGAGGCTAAGCGCCGGCCAATAAACCAGAGCAAGCAACAAAAGCACCTGAACGAAAATGAAGGGCAGCACAGCGTAAGCCAGCCGCCAGTAATTGAGGTTTGTCAGAGCCGACACGACCACCAGGCATTTACCCAATGGCGGGGTAATCAGACCAACGCATAGGTTAAAGCACAACACGATGCCCAGTTGGATCGGGCTTATGCCTTGTTCCATGGCTTGTGGTGCAAAGAGCGGGATCAACAGGGTTAACGCCACGGGGGTATCCATGAACATGCCTGCAATGAGGAAGATAATTACGAGGAAAAACAGATAGTTTGTGCCCGTCAGTCCGAAAGAGTCGACCCATGTCGCAAGCGCCTGTGACCAGCCAAGTTGCCCAGCGAGATACCCCAGCACAGAAATCGCTGCCAGAATGATAAAGATCGTGCCTGTCATCTTTGCCGTGGCTTCAACCGCCTCAAAGATCATCTTCCAGTTTAAGCCTTTGTAGAATTGGCCCGCGATGAGCGCGAAAAAGACTGCAATGGCTGACCCTTCCGTTGGCGTTGCCAATCCGAACACAAGTGAGCCAAGGATCACAATAGGTAGGCAAATAGCGGGTGCTGCGTTCAGCAAGCTGGGCAAGAACCGTGGCAGATCGTCAGACGCGCCGCCGGGGTGTCCTTTGACATGCGCGATGACCGCGTTCATGACCATTAGCGAAACGGCCAGCAGTAAACCGGGCACAACTCCTGCAATGAACAGGGCCGCGACTGATGCACCTGTCAGGCCACCATAGATAATCATGATAATTGATGGGGGTATGATTGGCCCGATCATTGAGGAGGCCGCAGTGATCGCCCCCGCATAATAGGGATCATAGCCCCGTGCCTTCATCTCTGGCACAAATGTGCGTGATAAAGCGGCGCTGTCTGCGATCGCAGATCCTGAGATACCCGCAAAGAAGACGCTTGTAAGGATGTTCACATGGCCCAGACCGCCGCGAAAACGCCCGACAATAGACATCGCGAAATCAATCAAGCTGCGGGTCACGCCGGCGCGGCTCATGATCTCTGCGGTTAGAATAAACAAGGGCATCGCCATAAAGGCAAATACGTCAAGCTGGGCGAAAATCCGTTGCGGCATGATCGACAGGAACTGTGTTTTGTCTACCGCGACAAAGGTCACGACGGATACCGCGCCCATCAGGTAGGCAAAGGCCGTGCCACTGATCAGCAGTATAATAAAGACAATTGGGATAAACCACATATTACACTGCCGTCCGTATGTTAGAGCTGTCGGATGAGGGCACGGCAAATAAATCAGGGGGGTGGGTCACAATAGAGGTCAATTCCACAAGTGAGTGTTGAAGGGTTTGCATATTTGCCAAGGGCCGCGCGGCCTGGTCTGAGCGCGCAAAGAGGCTTTCTATCGCTTTCGCGGCACCGAGCAACGCCACGTCACCACGCAGCGGCCCCAATACCTGAAAGCCGAACGGCATGCCGTGGGTATCTCGACCGCAGGGCAGCGTGATAGCAGGTCCGCCTGTCAAAGACCCCCGATAGCACAGCGCAAGCCAGCGATAGTAGGTGTCCATCTTGTGCCCATCGATTTCTTCAGCATGTGACTGTGTCCACGCGAAGGGCGACACGGGTGATGTCGGCAAAACGATCACATCAAACTCGGCCATCAGTGCGTTAAATTTCCGCAAAATGCGGGATTGTTCTGCATGAGCCCAGCCACGGTCGGCCAACGACATGCCATATCCAAGGGCAACGTTGTCTTTGATATTTGCGCCAAAGCTATCAGGGTCGGCCTCAATCCCCCCACCAAAGGCGACAATAAAACTTTCGGCCCGAAGAATGTCAAAACACCGGTCCATTTCACCAAGATCAAGATCGGCCGCGCGGCATTCCTTGACCTGAGGCCGCAGCACCTCAAGGCGCGCGCGAAATGTTTCGCGGATGCTTTGCTCGACTGGGGCGCCGCCAAAGTCTTCGCAATAGCCAACCCGTAGATCCTTTAAGTCAATGGTAGGCAATACTGCAAAACGGCCTGTGTCCGAGGGCGCGGATAGCGGGTCATCCGCGTGATATCCCTCACACACGTCCAGCATTAGTGCCAGATCATCGACCGTCCGTGCCATCGGACCAAGCACCGAAATCCCCGACCACCCCAAAGGGCGTGTGGGATGAGCGATCACGCCAACAGAAGGCCGATAACCAACCACGCCACAGAGTGCGGCAGGCATTCGCAGCGACCCGCCCGTGTCCGAGCCTGTGCACAGCGGCAACAGATTGGCCGCAAGGGCAGCGGCAGACCCACCAGAGGAGCCGCCAGCAATCAGATTGGCATCAAACGGGTTGCTTGTCGCGCCCCAGACAGGGTTACGGCTGTTTCCACCCGCCCCCATTTCAGGGACATTTGTCTTTGCAAGAATAATAGCGCCCGCCGCGCGAAGGCGCGCAACCATCGGCAAATCCTTGTCAGGCACGTGCCCCCTTGCGCAAATGCTGCCATGGGTGGTCAACAAGCCTTTGGTGTTTTGCAAATCTTTAACGCCAATTGGCAACCCGTCGAGCGGACCAACCGGGCAACCAGTTTGCCAGCGTTTCGTCGAATCAGCCGCCGCAACAGTGGCATGATCGATATCCAGCGCGGCCAGTGCATTGATTTTGGGATTGAAACGCGAAATTTCATTAAGGCAAGCCAGCAGATAAGCCGTCGGCGTCAGGCTCTTGGCCTTAAACGCTGCAAGCACCTCACAAGCAGACAAAGCTGTAATGCTCAACAACAGCCTCTCACATTCTTGACATATGGAATCAACACCAAAGCCCTCCCAAACCGTGCGTTTGGTTAAGGTAGTGAATAAAAAAGAGGAAAAATAGTGAATTATTCGCCCATAAAATTAACCAAATGGAATGGTTTCGATATCTGCAGTGGTTTGTTGCAAACATTTAAGGAACAGCGAGAGTGTCGCGTTTTGTGAAACTTGGTCTTTGCGCCAAAAACAGCGGGCCTCTGACAACAGGTCGCGCGTTTCAAGTGACAGTATCACAACGCCACCCCTCGCTGCCTGTGCCTGCGCCAGCCTTAGCGGGAGCAAGCCAAACGCAGGCATCGCACGCAAAAGTTCAAGGTTCAGCGCTATCGACAATGACGCAATCGTATTGATGGGTGGTGAAAGTCCGTTCGTAGCAAAAAGCGCGTCTACTGCTTGGCGCGCTACGGAAGTGGGGTGTGGTAAAATCCAAGGATAACTGCTGACATCTGACCATGCGACATCACCAACTTGCACAAGCGGATGATTGCGACCAGCAACCACAACAACAGGCTCAGAGAACAACGCCATTTGGTCAATCCCAGCCAATTCGTGCGGCTGCCAGATCCTCGCGATCACCAGATCCAATGCGCCCGATTCTAGCTGCGGCAAAAGTTCAACAAAATGACCCTCAGAAACGGATACATTTGCTTGCGGCGTACTTCGTTTTAACAGTGCAATGGTGTTAGGCAATAAGGTGGGTGCGACCGAACTGACAACACCCACAGATACAGAACCAGATACCCCGCTTGTCATCGCCTCAATGTCAAATGCAGCACGATCAATTTGCCCAAGTGCTTTGCGCGCATGATCCGCAAGGCGGGTGCCTATCGGCGTCAGGTACAGCCGGTTACGGTCCCGCGTGACCACAGGCGCACCAACAATTTTTTCCAGCTCGGCAATCTGTTTGGACACAGCAGGTTGCGTCACCCCGAGCGCCTCAGACACCCTCGCGACCAACTTAAGATCGGACAATGCAACAAGGGCACGCAAGTGCCGAAGGGTTATTCCTCGATGAAAGTTCTTACCCAGAATTCGTGATACCTCCCAGCGAATCTCCGACAAATGTGTCATGAATTCTTTATAAAAGACACATAATTTGGTCGCATGGAATTATCCTGCGCCACATCGATTTTAATTGGAGAAATCTGCATAAGCTCTAATGATTAAAGTTACTTAGCGGCACTCATAGAATCACATCATAAAAAAAGTCGCGCTTGCCCCAGATGTTTCACATAAATGTTAACCTCATATCGACCCGGACCGACAACCAACGTCCACTTTAAGCTGCCGCACCAAAGCATTTCGGTCATCTATTCAATTTCCGCTTTGGGCCGAAAGAAGACCTGCTAACCCGTCCAGCTTTGGGAGCAAGCGAAAAAACGTCACTCTGATCTGATGCATAAATCTGGACCGTTTTCGGGACCGCTTTTATATTTTTTAACTAAAATAAGTAACTGTAATTAAATTAAAATATAAAAAGTTCGACGTCCTTTTCTGGGCACCACTAGTCAGTAAAAACTTATATTTTACAATGAATTAGGCGAAAGCCGTCTAATCGTATCCCCCTAAATATCCACCCCAAGCGCATCGGTAGCCACCTGGGCAATGCCTCCAAAAATAGCACATCACTTAGGCGAAAAGGGCAGAGCGTCACAGATCATTTGATCGGATCGATACGGCCCGCGGTGGTTTTGTGGTGGCAATCTATGTTGCAATCTATGTTGCAATCGCTAGCACAAGATGGATGAGTTGCCCCATTGAATATCGTGCGGCGTGTCGCGCATGCTGAAACCGGCGCGACCGGCCAAGGGATATCTGAGGCAACCGCCGACAAGGCGGGGGCATAGATTGCCGTATGGGACGACGTGACAGGGATTCTGAATGGTTAAAAAGCCCGTGGCCCTCGATGGCGATACCTACAGGCGCTTGAAACTTCACGCCGCCGAAACAGACCAAACGCATCAAGCTATTCTAGAGGCTGCACTAGCCAACTACCTGAAACGCGCAGATGCGTGATTATGTGTTTACGTAAATAAGGAATTACTATTGCGCTTTAGCTTCAAAGAAATACGCACTCACGCTGCCAGCTTCGCACGCAACTATGCCGATGCCACATATGAGAAGGGTGAGACACAAACCTTCTACAATGACTTCTTTGCAATCTTTGGCGTAGAGCGCTGATCTGTTGCCTGCTATGAAGAACACGTCCGAAAGCTGAACAACAAATCCGGCTTCATTGATCTGTGCTGGCCACGTGTTCTCTTAGTGGAACAGAAGTCGGCGGGACGTGATCTGACCAAAGCCGCAACCCACGCCGGTGGATACTTCGACGCTCTGAAAGAAACCGAACGAGGCTCGCCGCCTGCGTGATTTTGTTCACATGAACGGCGAAGATGAGGTTGTCCTGTTAATTGGCTTTCTGATGTACACCGGCGCGCGTCGACACGAGGCCATGAATTCCGAATGGCAGCACATAAATCTTGGTGACAAAGATTGGTATGTGCCGATCACCAAATCCGGCAAGCCGCGCCATATTGTTCTCAATGGAAAAGCAATTGAAATTATACAGAGAGCGGAAAAATTACAGCTCAAAAAACATGGTCATATCATGCAATGGTTATTTGTGAATCCTCAAACACATAAACCCTATCGATGCATTTTCCACAAATGGAATAGAATTCGCAATGAACTTGACTTGCAGAACATGCGCATTCACGATTTGCGCCACAGCTTTGCCAGCACGCTCGTCAACAACGGGGCAACACTCTACGAGGTCCAAAAGCTCCTCGGACATTCGCGATCAGCCACCACAGAGCGCTATGCGCATCTTGCAAACCACAGATTGCAGCGTGCTGCCAGTTTGATCGACAAAGCCTATTCATGAGAATTGCAAGGCACAGTGCCGCACAGCCTATTTGATGGTGTAAAGCTTCAGCACGACGGTTGACGCTTCTCGCGCGCCAACGCCGACAAACAACAAATTGTTCATCCAGGCATATTGTGCATCCCCGGTCTCCAAACGGGCATGGGTGCGCATGTAGTATTGGTCC
>Ga0181599_1001935_pt1 | contig 19264 bp, 18 predicted proteins | sample 041ome_3_FD_148658 | JGI IMG/M metagenome (GOLD analysis project Ga0181599, IMG submission 148658) | Coastal salt marsh microbial communities from the Groves Creek Marsh, Skidaway Island, Georgia - 041405US metaG (spades assembly) | ecosystem: Environmental > Aquatic > Marine > Intertidal zone >...
TCGGGCTTTGTGCGCACCAGCGGATGACGCGCCCGATTGCCTCCATCCATATCATTTTCAACAATCACCGGCTTGGCATATTGGGTGCGCGCGGCCATTTCAAAATCATGCCATGCATAAAGCGGTGCCAAAATGGCCTTCATGCCATCACTCAGCGCCTCATAGGCTGCGGCCTGATCGGCAAAGATTGTGTCGCCGCCAACCGGTGGAATGGTTTTGGCGTGCAGCAGCGACGCCTGTGCTGGCCGGTCACGGAATGACACATCCGAATGCCAATAGGTGCCAGCCCCTTTGCGTCCTTTCGGTGCACCATCTTTGCCAACCTGATTGGACACCCGATAGATTTCCGGATGGTCGGGGTGAATATAGCGGCTTACCGTGTCTTGCAGAGGGCTTTCGCTCGGGTCGCCAAAAAGCGGGCCAAATTTTTTTGACAGCGCAATATGCTGTTCGCTCGACAGGGTCTGGCCATGGATCACCATCAGGCCGCCGGCATCGTTCCACGCGCCGACTAAATCTTGGGCAAGATTGTCACTGCATCCAGTGGCAAGATCGAGCCCAAAGATTTCTGCGCCAAATCCTTGGGTCAGTGGCTTAATTTCATAATCCATTGCAAGCCTCCATTAACCTCATAAATGACCAAGCCCCCATTCTTTAGGGGAACTATTGTTTGATTATCTGGTTACTCGGCCGCCTCGATGATACGGATTTCACGCACCGCGCCCCCATCCAGCGCGTCAAGTGCGGCGCCGTAAGCCGCGCCATCATGCGTTGCAATGGCTGTTTCAAGCGAGTCAAACTCGATCAGAACCGTGCGCTCAAGCAGGCCAGCCTCATAGGCCTTTGCCGGCGTGCCGCGGGCAAGAAACCGTCCACCGCCAGCGCTAATTGCGGGCCCCGCCAGCGCTGCATAGGCGGCCAATTTAGTTTCATCAATGACTTTCTGGTAGGTGCTGATCCAATAAGCTTTGCGCATTTCAAAATCCGTTTTGCCCGCATTCACAATAAAACCAAACCTTTGGTTTTGCGGGATCAAAACCATGTCTGGATCACGAAAGAACATGCCATGTCGCGGCACACACCCTATGGATGTGTAAAAGTTTGGCAGGCGATCAGATGAATTACAACTGGAAAATATTTTGCGTGCCTAACCGATTTTGCTGTAATATATTTTGCAGAAATTAGCGCAGGTCGTATCAATTTTTTTGATCTCTGATAAGTTGATCATAAATATAATTTAGGCGAGGCAAGATTTTTAAAAATGCCAACTGGTAATCATTCAGATCAGATCATCCCGCATGTAGAAGGATTTTTCCATGCGGCAAGCAACACGATCAGCTATGTGGCCAAAGACCCGAATAGTAATGCCTGTGCGATTATTGATAGCGTGCTTGATCTTGATTATGCCTCGGGCACAATTGGCTATGCTCACGCAGATGCAATTCTCGATTATGTTGAAAAACATCAATTGGCGGTTGAATGGCTGATTGAAACGCATGTCCATGCGGATCATTTATCGGCAGCACCCTATATCCAGCAGGAACGCGGCGGGCAAATTGGGATCGCCCAGCAGATTGTCGAGGTGCAGGAAGCGTTTGGCAAAATGTTCAATGCTGGCACCGAATTTCAACGCGATGGAAGCCAGTTTGATGTGCTGTTCACGGACGGCAGCCAGTACATGATTGGCGAAATGCCGGCCTATGTCATCCATACGCCCGGCCACACGCCGGCGTGTATGACCCATGTTATTGGTGATGCAGCTTTTGTTGGGGATACATTATTCATGCCAGATGGCGGCACCGCACGCGCCGATTTCCCGGGCGGGGACGCGGGCCAGCTTTATCGATCGATCCAAAAAATTCTGTCACTTCCCGATGATACGCGTATTTTTGTTTGCCATGATTATGGCCCCGGTGGGCGTGCGGTGGCATGGCAGACGAGCGTTGCCGAAGAACGTGCAAAAAACATCCATATCGGTAAAGGTGCCAGCGAGGCAGATTTTGTTGCAATGCGCACAAAACGCGACGCGACTCTTGCCATGCCGACGCTGATCATGCCGTCAATTCAGGTGAATATGCGAGCCGGTCATATGCCAGCAAGCGAGCCTGATGGCGGCGTTTATCTGAAAGTTCCCATTTCAGGGCTAAAGCCTAAAAAATAATCCTGATCCTGTTTTCAGCGGTGCCAGATGACTGTTTTCCGCTGGGTTTTTTCGACAAAATATTGTTACCAAAGGAAAATATATGACTATTGCATGGGCAAGTTTTACCCCGCTTAGCGCGTTTCTAGGCGGCTGTCTTATCGGTCTTGCGGCACTCTTGCTGATGGCATTTCAAGGGCGGGTAATGGGCATAAGTGGCATTCTTGGTGGGCTGTTTGGTGCCGCGTCATCAGGTGACCGCACCTGGCGGTTAGCATTTTTATTAGGCGTTGTCGGCGGCCCGATTGCGTGGCAGGCAGTCACCAAAGCGCCGATTGTCTGGCAGGCCGTTGCCACTGGCCCGCAATTTTATATTGCGGCGTTTCTGGTCGGGCTGGGGACGGCGATTGGATCGGGCTGTACATCAGGGCATGGCATTTGTGGGCTTGCCCGCTTTTCGCCGCGTTCATTCGTTGCCGTTATGGCCTTTATGACAAGCGCGGTGGCAACCGTTGCGATCGTCAATCACATATAGTCGGCAGCGGGGGTGATTATGACACGTTTGATAACAGCCGTGGTTATTGGCGCTATCTTTGGCATCGGCCTTGCGATTGCTGGCATGCTAAACCCGTCTAAAGTCGTTGGTTTTCTCGATATTTTTGGCGATTGGGATCCGTCTCTGGCGTTGGTTATGGGCGGCGGTGTTTTGGTAAATGCCATAGGTCTGCGTTTTGTGCTAAAGCGGAAAACGCCAATCCAATCGGCAAAATTTTTGCTGCCAACCGCGTCTAGAATTGACAAGCCGCTAGTTCTGGGCAGCGTGATTTTCGGAATTGGCTGGGGGCTTGCCGGGCTTTGCCCGGGGCCGGTGGTTGCCAGTTTATTGCTGAACGGCACGGCGATGTTACCATTTTTCGGTATGCTGATTGCCGGATTGCTGGCTGGCCGCATTATAATGCGGCGGGTTGGGGCGTGACATCTGGCCTAGATTAGGCGCTGGTGCTATCTTTTTCGAAGGCATAATATACGCCCGAAAACCTTATGGTGCAGTCTTTTAAGGGGGATTGTGAAATGGAACCTGATTACGACGCGCCGCTGGATTATTTGCCGCGGATCAAGAGCTATTATATCGGCCTCGGCTATGGCAAGCCCTATGAATGGGCGAGGCTTGATGATGTGCCGTTCACCCGCCTAAATAAGCCGCTTTCTGGGGCGCGGATTGGCATTGTTACGACCGCGTCAATCTTTGATCCGGCGAATGGTGAGCAGGGGCCGGGTGCGCCCTATAATGGCAAGGCGAAATTCTTTCGCTGTTATGCTGAACCGATTACACCTTTTCCTGATGTCAGGGTCGCGCATATTGCCATTGACCGGGCGCATACAACCGCTAGTGATATGGCAAGCTATTTCCCGCTTGCTGCGTTACAGCGGCTTGCCGAGGCTGGGTATATTGGCGGGGTATCACCAAATTTCTATGGGTTGCCAACCAACCGTTCCCAACGCGTAACGACGCAAACAGATTGCCCGGAATTATTGTCATTATGTAAGGCTGATGCAGTTGATGCCGTGGTGATGGTGCCAAATTGTCCGGTCTGTCATCAATCAATGGCGCTGGCAGCGGCGCATCTGGAGGCGGCTGGAATTGCAACGGTGATTATGGGCTGTGCCCGCGATATTATTGCCTATGTCGGGGCGCCGCGGTTGCTGTTTAATGATCTGCCGCTTGGCAATGGTGCGGGTCTGCCCCACGACCAGCCATCACAGGATCTTGCCGCAAAGATGGCGCTAGACCTTTTGCTGGAGGCCAGCGAGGCACGCACCATTAAGTCATCGCCGCTAAAATGGGCGGGGGCGGCCGACTGGAAAAAAGATTATTCCAATATTGCGCTATTGTCGGGTGCAGAAATTGCCCGTTTGCGCGCCGAATTTGATGCGGTGAAAAAGGACGCTGCTAAATTAAAAAAGGCGCTTTAGCGCGGGTTTTTATGTGATGTTGCGCGGTATGACTAGTCGAGTTTCTTGATCTCGGCTGCCAGTGCTTTCGCCGCGCCACTGCCCGGTTCCATCATTTTCAGCAATGCCTGCCATGCGGTACGCGCGGCATCATTATCTCCAGACAGGCGGGCAAGATGCCCCTCGAAAAATAATGTTTGCGGGTTGTTTGGTGCGATCGCCTTGGCAGCGGCAAGCGCGGCGCTTGCGCGTGTTATATCGGCGCTTGTGTTACCAGTGGCAAGAATAAGCTCCAGCAGGCTTAGCTGAATATCAAGGTCATCCGGTGCCGATTTTGCCGCCTTGGCTAGGGCTTCGAGCGCGGCCTCGCTTTTGCCCAATACATCATAGGCGCGGGCAAGGCGAACCCAGCCATCAGTATCGTCAGGTGTTTCGACAAGCCGGTCCTCTAGTCGCTTTACCATGCTGGCGATCATCTCATCGCGCTCGGCCTCGGTCATATTCGCCGCATTGGCGACATCCTCGGCATCTGGCCCTGATGGCATGCCACCAGTGGTTTGATTTCCGGTTTGGCTTGCGGTTTGGCTTGCGGGCAAAGCGATATCACCAGCCTCGGCGGCGCGCTGTATATTCTCGCGCACGAGTGCAACCCACGGCGCATCCGGGTTTGATACGACCAACAATGATTGCCATTGTTGGATAGAGGCGGCGTATTCGCCATCTTGAAACGCTGCCAGACCGGCAAGAAATAGGGCTCGTGGTTCCGCCGGATCAGCCGCAAGCACGGTTTTTATCAATGCGCGCGCCGGAATTGTCACTTGACCATCGGCGGCACGGCTTAACGCCTCGGCAAGCATTGAGGTGATGGCAATGTCGCCATTGGTGATGTCGATGCCGGTGCGCAAGGCGCGAATCTCGGTTTCGCTATCACCAACATTTGCCGCCGCCTGTGCCAACATTAACCAAGCCTCGATATCTTGGGGGGCTTTTTCGGTTGCAGCGATGGCATCGCGAAGCGCATTGGCCGCGGCGTTCTGATTTTCATTTGCGCCAGCCTTGGCCGCGGCAATTTCGGCGGTCCGGCTGGCAAAAGGCCTGTCCGGGCTGTCAGGATTACCAATGCCAAGATAAATCCCCAGCGACAGCACCGGCACCAGCAAGCTGGCAAGCACCGATGGCCATGTCAAAATTGAGTTACCAATGGTCGTGAGCCGGTCCATCTCGGCGCTAAGGCCAAGTAACCGCCGGTCAATATCGCGGCAAGCGCTGGCATAATCATCGGTGCTGATATTGCCATCGGCACGCTCTTGGTCGGCGCGCTGACGTTCGGCCTGCAAAAGATCTATTTTCCGATATATAATCTGGGCTTGCTCGCCCGGCGCCACCTGCGGGCGGCCGCGCTGAATGATCCATAGAACCAGCCCTGTTAGGCCCAATGCGATCACGATGGTGCCGGCAATAACCGGCAGGCTGGCAAGTGACAAATTATTCAGGATTTGCGCGGTCATGTTTTTGGCTCGTCCCGGTCATTGCGGCTTGCTAGCAGTTTTTCAATTTTTGCCCGCTCGCTTGCGTCAAGCTCATTTACGTCTTCAATGCCGCGCTGGCGGCGTGCCACCAGCACAATCACCCCGCCAAGCACCATAAACGCAAATGGCGCAAGCCATAGAAACATCGTGGCTGGATCAAGGGGCGGGTTTAGCAAAACATAATCACCATATTTCTGGCGCAGTTGATCAATAATCGCATCATCACTATCGCCTGCAGCAATCTGACTGCGGACTTCACGTCGCAAATCACGAGCAAGGTCGGCATCGCTATCGTCAATTGATTGATTTTGGCAAACCAGACAGCGCAATTGCTTGGAAAGATTGCGCGCCCGCTCTTCAAGCTGGGGGTTGGCGAGCATTTCCTCGGCGGTGATTGCGTTTGCCGCTGTCGTGACGATGGTATTTGGCAAAAAGCTGGCAAGCAATAATCCCAACGGCAAAATGCTGACAAGCATGAGGTGGCGCGTTCGGTTTAGACTCATAATCATGATCCAAGTGCCTCTAGCGCCGGAATGATGGTGGCATCAATGACGCCCCTGGTCAGCGGGCCAGCATGACGCAGTTTCACCACGCCATTCGCATCCAGCAAATAGGTTTCTGGCACGCCATAAACGCCCCATTCAATGCCCATACGCCCATCCGTATCCATGCCGATCGCCCGAAATGGATTGCCATATTGTGCAAGAAAGCTGTTCGTGTCCTCGCCGCGATCCTTGTAGGCTATGCCGAGAATTGCGACGCGTTTCGACAGCATTTCAAGGGCTGGTGCTTCGGCGCGGCACGGCGCGCACCATGAGGCAAAGAAATTTACCAGCAAGGGCTGCCCCCTGAATGCGGCAAGCTGGACCATGTTATCACCAGCATCATTTGGCATTAGGCTGGCAAGGTTTGTGCGCGGCGCTGATTTGTTCACAAGAACCGATGGCAGTTGCGCCGGATCACGGCTTCCCGAAAGGGTGGCATAAAGTGCCACAGCGCCAACGAGCGCCAAGATGCCAAAGGCCAAAAGCGGTAATAGAAATGACAGGCGAACCTTGCTCATTATGCGCCCCCGCCTGATGCTGGTATCGCGCGTGTTGATCCATGGCCGTGGCTGGTTTGCGTGGCTGTGGTACGGTGCCGCCCGAACGCCGCGATCAGCCCGCCAAGCGCCATTATTACGGCACCGCCCCAAATCCAGCTGACAAGCGGTTTGTAATAGAGCCGTAACGTATAGCCGATTTTGTTATCACCATCGCCGAGCACAGCATAATCATCACCGCGCAAAGTTGGCCGAATTGCGGCCTCGGTTGTGGTTTGGCGTTCAGCGTTATAGACGCGCTTTTCAGGCGTTAAAACGGCGAATAGCTTGCCTGATTGATCGCGATATTCTAGCTGCGCCGCCAAGGCTTGATAATTTGGTCCTTGCACCTGTTTAACGCCGGTAAAGGTTACGTTGCGGTCGGCAATCTGGATTACATCACCCGGTTTTGCCCTGACTACCTGTTCGCTGTTAAACAGATTATCGCCAACCGCACCAAGCATAAAAATAACAATGCCGAAATGTGCCACCCACATCCCGATAACGTCATTTGGAACACGCCGCGCGCGGCCAGCGATACCAGCGCCTTCATGCGGTTTAAGCTGCTGCCAGATATCAGCGCCAATGCCCGCGCCCAACCAGCCGATCAGGCCAAGCGCGACCAGGGCACCGATGCTAAATCCGGCGGCAAAGGCCGATACAAGGATAGCGGTAATGCCTGCCCCAGCGGCAGCCGTGATCAGAACTGCGCGTAATCGCGCTGTTTTACCGCGCCGCCACGCCATCACCGGCCCGATCGCCATAATCATCATCAATAGCGCCATAACCGGGTTAAAGGTTGCGTCGAAATAGGGCGGTCCAACGGTAATGCGGGCACCGGTAACCATTTCCAGACCAAGCGGATAAAATGTTCCAAGAAGAACAATCGCAGTTGCCACAACAAGCAGCATATTATTGGCTATCAGCCCGCCCTCGCGACTGGTCAGGCTGAAATCTGCGGTGGTGACGAGCTGTGGCCCGCGCCATGCGTAGAGTGCTAGCGGGATACCGACGGCAAACAGCAAAATCACCAGCACGAAAACACCACGTGCCGGATCAGAGGCAAAGCTATGCACCGAGGTCAACAGGCCCGAACGAACGATGAAAGTGCCAACCAGCGATAAGGAGAAAGCCATGATCGCCAACAGCACTGTCCAGCTTTTTAACTGGCCGCGTTTTTCAACAACGATCGCCGAATGCAACAGGGCGGTCGCCGCCAGCCACGGCATGAGTGATGCGTTTTCGACCGGATCCCAGAACCACCAGCCACCCCAACCAAGCTCATAATAAGCCCACCAACTGCCAAGTGCGATGCCGCAGGTCAGCGCGCACCATGCCGCCATAATCCATGGGCGCATCCATTTCGACCACAGCCGATCAACCTCGCCGCTGATCAGTGCCGCAACAGCAAACGCGAACGCCATCGACAGGCCAACATAGCCAAGATAAAGCATCGGTGGGTGAATTGCCAAACCCGGATCCTGCAAAATCGGATTCAGGCCTTTGCCATCCAGCGGGGCCGTGTCCAGTCGTAAAAACGGATTTGAGGTAAAGAGGCTAAAAGCCAGAAAGCCGGTGCTGACCAAACCTTGAACGGCAAGAATGCGGGCTTTGAGAGCCATCGGCATGGCGCGGCCGCCAAGCGCCAAAACCCCGCCGTAAATCGCGAGGATCAAAATCCACAGCAGCAACGAGCCTTCGTGATTGCCCCATGTGCCGGATATTTTATAGATCATTGGCTTGGTTGAATGCGAATGATTAGCAACAAGCGCAAGCGAAAAATCAGAGGTGATAAAAGCCCAGACAAGTGCGCCAAAAGAAAACGCAACGGCCAGCATGACACTGATCGCTGCCGCCGGCGCAATTAGCATTGTGGCGGCATTGCCGCGTGCCGCACCGATTAACGGCAAAATCCCCTGAGCAAGGCTGAGTACAAACGCGGTAATTAACGCAAAATGTCCAAGTTCGGTAATCATGGCATCAAGCAGCTTTCTGTTAACAGGGGGCGCGCATCCAGACCGACAGCCTCACGGAATTGGCAAGAGCCTAGCATAAGATTGCCTCCGGAAAAATGCCAGCGCGTCCAACCTGCCACCGCCAAGACGATATGTCGCACGCCCCCCTTCGTATCAGCGGGGGGTGCTGGCAGTCACCTGCAAATCGTTTAGAAATGCCCATAAAATAGCCAATAAAGAAATACCGGAACGGTGATGCTGGCAAATAGCGTGCTGACCAGAATGGCCGATGCGGTGCGTCCGGTGTAGGCACCGTAATGATTAGCCAGCATAAATACATTGGCAGCAACCGGCAAACAACTCGACAGAATGGCAACCTTGATCCATAGCGGGTCTTGTCCAGCCATGCCCAAAAAGAAAAACGCAACCAACAGCGGATGGATAATCAATTTTAGCAGGGAAATGGCAGTCACCTCTGCTGCGGCGGCGCGTACCGGCTGACCATATAGCGTGGCGCCTAGCGCAAATAATGCCACCGGTGCAGCAGCCCCCGCCAGAAGATTGCCGAATTGTTGGGGTATCTTGGGCAATGGCAGGCCAGATGCCGAAAATAGCAATCCCGCCATCACCGCTAGAACCAGCGGGTTGCTGAGCATGGTGATAAAAATACGCTTAATAACCGGAAAAATACCGCCATCTTTGCCCGCAACAAAACAGGATGTCAGGGCCAGCAGAACAATTGTGTCGGCAAACAGGATCAACGCCATGGGCAGTGCCGCTGCATCGCCAAAGGCAAGGATCGCCAACGGAATTCCCATATAGCCATAATTTGGATAGGCAACATTCAGCCCAAAAATGCCGCTTTCCAGACGCTTTAGGCGAAATAGCCAATAACCGATGGCAGCCGCAGCCAGATACATGATGATTGTGGCGCTTTCGTAACGCCAGACAAATCCCCAATTCAGGATGCTTGACGGCTCGCTTGCCGATACCTTTAAGAACATATAGGGCGGTAGCGTCACATAAAAGGCAAACCGCGACATGGTTTTTGCGCCAGCGATATCAATAAAGCCGATCGCGTGCGCACCAAACCCCAAAAAGATCAGTGCAAAAAATGGGATCGAGATATTTAGAACGTCAATCATCTAAAAAATTCGCTATTTCAATTTATATTTTCTAGCACGCTCGCGGCCAGCCTGACCATTAGGTAACGGGGGTTTGCGCCGGTTTATCGGGCGTGTCTGGCCTCGAGGCTTGCTTTTAGGGCATAATAGGCCTGTTGCCCACTATCAAATGCTTGTTCTATCCGCGGCCCACCAAGCCAGTCACCCGCAATTGCCAGTTTTTGATCGTCACTCAGCCGGGCGGCAGTTTCTGGCGTCGCCCGGCTGACTTTTGCATAGCGCCAGCGATGCGCGGCGGCGTTAAGGATATTGCCAAGCCTATGTCCGGTAATGTCTTGCCAGATGGCGGTTAGCTTTTCGATCACCTCTTGCGGATCGTCCTCTAGATGCTGCTGGCTCCATGCGCCGCTGGCCTGAATGGTCATTGCCGGCCGGATCTGATTAGCGGCGATGCTTTGAGGCTTTTGCCGAGACGTCTCGAGCGCAGCGAACTGGATGCCGGCCGCCTCATCACGCAGCGGCATTGGCGCTATGCCGTCGTCATTTTCGAGGCCAAGCATAATTGTCCAGCATGGGTCGTAAGCGGCCAGACTGGCGGTTGCCGCAAGCCCGGGATAAAGTGCCGCTAATAATCTGGCGCTTTGCGGGGCCGGCGCGGTGACAATTGCTTGGCGGCCGCAGGCAACAAGACCATCCATGTCAAAAAAGCCGATCCCATCGCCGTGATGGGCAATGCTGGTGATTTCGGTTTGCTGGTAAATATCGAGATCTTTGGCGATGAATTGCGCCAAGTCGCGCATCGTCGGTGCGCCGATTTGAACAGTTTTATCCGGGCTAATTTGCCAGTCGGTAAGGCAGCCTAATTGCTGGGCACGGCCAAGCAAGCTGGCAAATACAGTGCCTTTCGCGGTGACGAACTGGGCCCCATGGTTGAAAACAAAGCCATCTTTGCGGCGCGTGGCGACGCGTCCACCAAGGCGTCGCCCCTTATCAACGAGCAGAACCTGTTTTCCATCATTTTGCGCGCATTGTGCTGCGGCAAGCCCGGCCATGCCGCTGCCTAGAATCATCAGATCAAACATAATGGGATCAGGCAAGTTTGATCCGGCTGGGGTGAATTTTGGCGTTAATCTGGACACGGACGGCCTTTTCTCGAAATCAAATAGCTTAACACGATCCCCCATCTGGTCTAGCCTTCGCACCGGCGATAGGGCCCGGGCTGGGCAAAGGGGCAATGGCGATGACCAAAGGGGCGTTTCGTGAACGGTATTATCACAGATTTCTCTGATCTTACATGAAAAGCCAAATTCGTTTTTCATCCTATCTTGGTATTGATTGGTCGGGGGCAAAGGCAAAGCACCATCAAGGTCTGCAAATTGCCGCGGCAATGCCGGGAGTATCGGTGCCAATGCGGGTTGCGCCGCCATTAACAAAATATTGGTCGCGCCAGCAGGTTTTTGATCATTTGTCCGCAATGGCCGATGCCGCCACAGGCGATGCGCCGGTTCTGGTGGGAATCGATTTTGCGTTTGCGCACCCTTTTGTCGATCAAGGCGAATATTTTCCCGGTGCCGAAAATGCACTAAACAGCATACCGGCCAGCATACCGGCCAGTATTCCGGCCAGCAAACCGGCCAGCGCAAACGCATTGTGGGCGCTGGTTGACGAGGTGAATGAAGGACAGCCCGATTTATACGGTGGCGCGATGTTTGCGCATGATATATGGGGCGCTTATTACCTGTCGCCGCCAGATTATCAGGCAGACCGTTATGCGAGCCGCCGCCGCATCACCGAAATAGCCGCCCGTAACGCCGGGCGCAGCCCATCGCCAACCTTCAAGGCCGTTGGGGCGGATAATGTCGGAACCGGATCACTGGCTGGAATGCGGTTACTGCACCGGTTGCGGCAAAGGCTGGGCCGCCGTTTGTCAGTCTGGCCGTTTGACGATATTATTGCTGGTGTAACCGATATGGTTCTGGTGGAGATCTTTCCCAGTTTTTACTTTTACCGGCTTGGTATGGTGCCAGCGAAAAAAGCCGCAGCAGATCCAGCGTTTTTAGGTCGCGCACTGGCCCAATATGACAGCAAAGCGGTGCCGGCTGATTTTATCGCCAACGGCAATGACGCTGACGAGGCGGATGCCATCATTGCGGCGGCGGCATTACGGTTTTTTGCTAAAAATTCGGGCTTTGAATTGCCGCAGTCATTGGCAATGGCGGCGCGCTATGAAGGCTGGATTTTTGGCGTTCCTTATCAGGCCATTGACCAAGCGATGAAGCCAAGCTTTTAGCCAAGCTTTTGACCAGTCTGGTACCGCAATGGCGGTTCTGGCAAACGCGTTATTTTGTCTATTTGCATTCGGGTAATGCCAGGCCTATATATGGACAGGTCAGAGGACGGTCTGGTGCCGCGCCTTATGCAAGGAGGGTTTCATGTCATCTTTATTGCCACATATTGATCCTGACGGATTGCTTGAATATTCGGTGGTGTTTACCGACCGCTCGCTAAATTCAATGTCCAAGTCATTTCAGCGCGTTATGAACGACATTTCTGTGTCGCTGAAGACCGCCTATAACGCCGATGCGGTGGTCGTGATCCCGGGTGGCGGCACCTATGGTATGGAATCGATCGCGCGTCAATTCGCCGGTGACCAGCATGTGATGGTAATCCGTAATGGCTGGTTTAGCTTTCGCTGGTCGGAAATTCTTCAAAAGGGCAAAATTGCGGCCAGTACCAAAGTGCTTGCAGCACGCCGTGAGGGCGGGGTTTCCGGCAGCAATCAGCAAGAGCCTTTTGCACCGGTACCAATTGACGAGGTGGTCGCCCGTATTGCCGAGGATAAGCCTGCGGTCGTGTTTGCGCCGCATGTTGAAACATCGGCAGGAATGATGCTGCCGGATGATTATATAAAGCAGGTTACCGCGGCGGTTCATGCGGTTGGCGGTTTGTTTGTGCTGGATTGCGTGGCGTCGGGGACGCTGTGGGTGGATATGAAGGCGCTTGGGGTTGATGTGCTGTTAAGCGCGCCGCAAAAAGGCTGGAGCGCATCACCATGTAGCGGTCTTGTCATGCTGTCCGAGGCGGCAATAGCCCGGATGGGTGAGACCGAATCCAGCAGCTATGTTTGTGACGTCAAAAAATGGCACGCGATCATGCAGGCTTATGAAAATGGCGGTCATGCCTATCACGCGACCATGCCAACCGACGCGTTGGCGGTGTTCCGTGATACCTTGCTTGAAACACAGGAATATGGCTTTGCAAAGGTGCGTGATGAGCAGATCGCGCTTGGTGCCGAAATTCGCCAGTTGCTGGAAAGTCGCGGCTTTCGTTCGGTTGCGGCGAAAGGGTTTCAAGCCCCCAGCGTTGTGGTTAGCTTTACCGATGATGATATGATCAAGAATGGCAGCAAATTTGCCGCTGCCGGCGTGCAAATTGCCGCTGGCGTGCCGCTTGAGTGCGGTGAAGGCCCAGATTACAAGAGCTTTCGCATCGGACTTTTTGGCCTTGATAAACTGCATAACATCGACCGCACAGTGCGCAATTTTGAGGCCGCGCTGGATCAGGTGGTTGCGTAACCGAAATTTACCCGGCGTGTCATCATGGGGCTTGCCATTTTGGGGCGTGTCATCATGGGGCGTGTCATTATGGGGATTGGCATAATGCCAGCTTGGCCTTTCGGGTCAGCCGTTTGATGGCAATTTCACGTTTGCTTGCGCTCGAGCGATCAGCCGATGCCTCGCTATAGACCAGCCTGACAGGGCGCCGCGCCGCAGTATATTTGGCGCCAGTGCCATCATTATGGGCGGCAATTCGTTTTGACAGATCGTTGGTGATGCCGGTGTAAAGGCTGCCATCGCGGCATTTCACAATGTAAATCTGCCAATCCATAAAAAGCATCACTTATCGCAAGGGTTTTGCGATATCATACTGGACAAAGACGATTTTACCAGCCTGCTTTGGTTAAGCTTTCTGGCGCATCACCTGCTAACGTAACCTGCGCGATAAGGTCGTGTCGGGCAGATTTTGAGGGTTTTGGATTTGCGTATGGTTCGAGCGAGTTTGCGATGACGGCCAATGCTGTTGTGAGCGATGTTGATGTGATCATCATTGGGGCCGGGGCGGCGGGTCTGATGTGTGCCAGCACGGCAGGGTTTCGGGGGCGGCGCGTTCTGCTGATTGATCATGCGACAAAGCTGGCTGAGAAAATTCGTATTTCGGGCGGTGGTCGCTGTAATTTTACCAATCTTTATACCGCGCCAGAGGCGTTTTTATCGGCCAATCCGCATTTCTGTAAATCGGCACTCCGTCAATATAGCCAGCATGATTTCATCGCCCTTGTTGAACGCCACAAGATCGCCTATCACGAGAAAAAGCTGGGTCAGCTATTTTGCGATGACTCGGCGCAGAATATCATTGATATGCTGGTGCGTGAATGTGATCAGGCCGGTGTTGATTTGCAGATGGGGCGCAAAATTCACGCCGTTGACAAGCTGGAAGACGGGTTTCATGTGAGGGGTGATCATGGGATTGTTAGGGCGCAATCATTAGTTGTGGCGACCGGCGGCCTGTCGATTCCAAAGATTGGCGCGACCGGTTTCGGCTATGATATTGCCCGTCAATTCGGGTTAAAGCTGCGCGCACAGCGCCCGGGGCTTGTGCCGCTTGTGTTTGATCAAGATGTACTAAGCCGTTGCAAAACCCTGTCGGGTCTGTCGGTCGAGGCCGAGGTTAATTACCGCAACACCGCATTTGCCGAGGGGCTGTTATTTACGCATCGCGGCCTATCTGGCCCGTCGATTTTGCAGATTTCATCCTATTGGCAAGAGGCAAATCCTGTCGCGGTAGATCTTGCCCCGCAGCATGATGCAACAGCGCATTTGCTGGGCGGTAAAGCCAGCCAGCCGAAGGCCGATGTTACGAGTTGTCTTGCCGAGTTGGTGCCAAAACGGCTGGCGGCGGAATTATGCGATCTTGCTGGCGTGGCTGGCCGGTTGGCCGACCGCAGTGATAAGCATTTGCGCCAGCTTGGCCAGATGGTCAATGACTGGCAATTAGTGCCAAGCGGAACCGAGGGGTATCGCACCGCCGAAGTCACGCTTGGCGGTGTGGACACGGACGAATTATCATCCAAGACAATGCAGGTGAAATCGGTTGATGGCCTTTATTTCATTGGCGAGGTGGTCGATGTAACCGGCCATCTTGGTGGGTATAATTTCCAATGGGCGTGGTCGTCTGGCTATGTTGCCGGCCAGAATGCCTGATTATCGGGATACTGATCGGTGGTTTGGGTTATTCGACCGGGCCCCAGTTCTTGGTCTCGGGGTCATAGTAAAACAGGCTGCCCTCGCCAATATTGTTCCACAAACCGTGGATTGACAGGGTCTCGCCCTCCACAGCCTCACGCACAAACGGAAAGCTCATCAGATTATCTAGGGATACCACCACGCCTTCACGTTCCAGCGCGACGATCTGTTCTTCGCGGGTGCCGTTATCTTTGATGCGTTCATAGCCAGGGCGCAGAATATCCATCCAGCGGCCAACGAAACTCGAGCTTTGCTCAAGTTCCGGAGCGGCGCCCGAACACATTTCATAACACCCGTTCACGCCGCCACAGCTGGAATGTCCAAGCACAATGATATGCGCAACCTTCAGCGTCGTTACCGCATATTCGACAGCAGCCGAGGTGCCGTGATGATCACCATCGGGCAGATATGGCGGTACCAGATTGGCAATATTGCGGTGAATGAAGAACTCGCCGGTATCCGAGCCAAAAATTGCAGTCACATGAACACGGCTATCACAGCAGGAAATGACCATCGCGCGGGGGTGCTGACCCATATCGGCAAGATGGCGGAACCAAGCCTTGTTTTCCTGATATTTTGTTGCTTTCCAGCCAAGATATCGTTGGGTCAGATAGGTTGGAAGTTGCGTTGCCGCCATAATCGCTCACCCTTATCAGTTTTGTCACATTGCAGGCGTCTTACCGGTAAAGATGCACGCCCCAAAATTGCCCAGTCAGATTAGCTGGTTTGATTTGCAAAATCCAGTTTAATGCGGTTTTGCCAGCTGATCCATTGGCCGATCTATTGGTCAATATCATCACCGTACCGCGCGCCCAATTCGGTAATGATGCTATCCAAAAACTTTGCCGCTGCGACAGGTAGAACGCGGCCTTTAAGCTGGCCAATATGCAAGACACCGGCTGGCACATCGCCAAGATCGACCGGCCTTGCGACAATTTTATCTGATGGTGGGGGGGTGGTGATAAGATCACTTGGCATGGCAATGGGAATCTGGAACGAAATAACTGGCTCCAGCGTGAGGTAGTTCTGCAGAAATTCTTGACTGTTGGACTCAATCACTGTGCCAAGCGCGACATTGCGACGAATCAGCCCGACATTGAGCAGCTGCCGAAGCCCAGCATCGGATCGGGGCAATATTGCTGGCTGGCCGATACAGTCGCGAAGCCTGATCACCGATTTTTTCGCGAGCGGGTGATCAGCGGCCATCATGCAATGCAGCTGTTGGCGGGCGGTCGCCATGGTTTGGAAATCGGCGCTTTTGATCGGCTCAAAAATCAGCGCGAGATCTGCCTCAAGCGTGCGCAAAGCTGCCTCGGCGGCGTCGCCTTGCTGGCGAATCAGATCAAATGTAACGGCGGGGTGCTCGCTGCGGTAGCGGGCGACCGCCTCGGGCAGGAAATAACGCATCGTATCCGCCCCACTAGCAATCCGCACATGACCGCGCCGTATCCCTGATAAATCGGCAATTTGTGATTGTACCCGGGCCAGCTCGGCCGTCTGTGTGCGAATATGTTGAACGAACAACTCACCAGCCGTGTTTAGCCTTACCCCCGATGCCAATCGTTCAAACAGCGGTTGACCAATTTCATCTTCAATTTGCAGGATTCGTCGGTTCAATGCAGTCGAGGTGATGGCCAGTTTTTCGGCGGCTTTGCGGATTGATTTTTCCCGCGCAACCGCATCAATAAACCGTAACGAAGTCATAAAACGCATCGGCATAGACTCGATTTAAATAAGAAAACACTAAGATAACCGCGCTACATTAGTATGGTGGTGCAAAAAACGCATCATAATTATGCAAAACTAGCAGAATTTTTTTCGCAAAGCAGCTGTTACACCCTTGCAATCGGCTCATAACCGCAGGATCGACGGCGCCAGGTTCCCCCCAAAAGACCGTCACGAATTACCGTTTGGTTGATGAAAGCCCCAAGTCGAGGGCGGATCTCCAAGCTTTTTACGGAAGGCATCATAAAGTGCCAGACAAACGTCGAGGAAGGACGAGACATGAAATATATCATTGCAATCATCCAGCCGGGAAAGTTGACAGCTGTGCATGATGCGCTGCTTGAAATCGGCATTACCGGCATGACCGTGACCGAGGTTCAAGGCTATGGCCGGCAAAAGGGCAAAAGCGAGATTTATCGCGGCGCAGAATACACCGTTCATTTCTTGCCAAAGGTCAAAATCGAACTGGCCGTTCCAGAAAAAATGGCGGGCAAGACTGTCGAGGCGATCAAGGCCGCTAGCAACAGCGGCAAAATCGGTGACGGCAAAATCTTCACTTTTGATCTTCAGGATGCGGTTCGGATCCGCACCAGCGAAACAGGGCAAAGCGCGCTTTAAAAGCCAAATTTAGGAGTTACCAATGGTTAAAATAATGTTGAAATCTTTACCTCTTGCGGGTGTGGTTGGACTGATCGCTAGCCCGGCCTTGGCGCAAGAGGCACCAGCGCACAGCGTGTTCATCTTGAACTCGCTGCTGTTCCTGATGTCTGGCTTTTTGGTCATGTTCATGGCCTGCGGCTTTTGTATGCTTGAGGCGGGCCTTGTTAGAGCCAAGAATACCTCGATGCAATTGACGAAAAATGTGGCGCTATTCTCACTTGCGGCCATCGGTTATTACCTTATCGGCTATAATTTGATGTACCCGCTTGGGACATGGTCGATTGAGGGTATTTTGTCCGGTGTTTTACCTGCGGTGGCTGTGCTTGAGGCCGTTGGTGTTGCACCTGATAAGGTTGACGACCTTAGCTATGCTGCAACCGGGTCGGATTTCTTTTTCCAGTTGATGTTCTGTGCGGCAACGGCGTCGATCGTGTCGGGTGTGGTGGCCGAGCGGATCAAACTATGGCCGTTCCTGTTGTTCACCTTCATCCTGACAGCGGTTATTTACCCATTGCAGGCTAGCTGGAAATGGGGCGGCGGATTCCTTGACGCCATGGGCTTTCTTGATTTTGCTGGATCGACGGTCGTACACTCGGTCGGCGGCTGGGCAGCGCTTGCCGGTGTGTTAATCCTTGGCCCGCGTATTGGTAAATATAAGGACGGGCGTGTTGTGCCGATGCCGGGTGCAAACCTGCCGCTGGCAACGCTTGGAACATTCATCTTGTGGATGGGTTGGTTCGGGTTTAACGGTGGCTCACAATTGGCAATGGGCAGTGTTGGTGATGTTGCCGATATCTCGAGGATCTTTGCGAACACGAATGCGGCTGCTGCTGGCGGCGCGCTTGTGGCCCTTGCCCTTACTCAAATTTTCTATGGCAAGGTTGATCTGACCATGGTGCTGAACGGCGCGCTTGCTGGTCTGGTGTCAATCACTGCCGAGCCGCTAACCCCAACCCTTGGCGCGGCAACTCTAATCGGCGGTGTTGGCGGCGTGCTGGTAGTGTTTGCGGTGCCGTTCCTTGATAAGATCAAGATTGACGACGTCGTTGGTGCGATCCCGGTTCACCTTTTCGCCGGCATTTGGGGAACACTTGCGGTGCCGTTGACAAATGGCGATGCCAGCTTTGGCACCCAGATCACCTCAATAGTCATCGTCGGTGCGTTCACCTTTATCGTCTCAGCGATTGTTTGGTTTGCGATTGATAAGATCATGGGCATCCGGGTTAGCGAAGAAGATGAATTGGCGGGTCTCGACAGCGCCGAACTCGGCATGGATGCCTATCCCGAGTTTTCACGCTAAGCACTAACGCGGCACTGCCGCACTGACCTAAAATAGCAGCCAGCGCCGGTTTGATCGGGGCTGGCTGTTTAGGTTGCACCCCCCCCATTTAGGTTCGAGGAAACCCAAGTTTTAGGTGAGGAAAAACATCATATTTCAGCCCTCATTGAACCTTTACAGAAGTTGTTCTTTTCTCCTATTCTGACGGCTCAAGTTCCGCGGGCGGAATGTGCCTGATGTTAGCGGCGCCCATACCGGATTTAACATGGGTGCCTAACTGAGCTGAGAGACGTATGTCGCAAAAATCAAACGCAAGCGGTTCGCACCCACAGCCCCTGTTTGAAGCGGTTGGCATCACCAAGAAATTTGGCGATTTCACCGCCAATGCTGATGTGTCCTTTCGCATCCATCCGGGGGAAATCCATGCGCTTTTGGGTGAAAATGGCGCCGGTAAATCCACTTTTGTGAAAATCGCTTACGGTCTTTTGCAGCCAGACAAGGGTAGATTGTTCTGG
>Ga0181599_1001939_pt1 | contig 19244 bp, 17 predicted proteins | sample 041ome_3_FD_148658 | JGI IMG/M metagenome (GOLD analysis project Ga0181599, IMG submission 148658) | Coastal salt marsh microbial communities from the Groves Creek Marsh, Skidaway Island, Georgia - 041405US metaG (spades assembly) | ecosystem: Environmental > Aquatic > Marine > Intertidal zone >...
AAAGAAGCAGTGGAGCTGTTGTTAATTTAATGTAGCACTCGATCACAGAAATGAAAACTGTATGCTCAAGGTCGTTTTAATGTGATATTTCAAATGAAATTATTGTTCAATTGGCAAACTAGATGGAACTGAAATCGGTATCCCCATGCGTCCGCCATTAAGTGCAATTGGATCTTCTAGGGTTTTCAAGAATGCAATAAGGGATTTGATTTGGTCATCTTGCAGCGCGCCACCCGCTATTTTAGTGTTTTGAGCGGCATTGAAGATCTTAGAATAATCCGCAGCGTTGGGCGCGGGTGCAAAATCTGGTTTGGTGACTGTCATGGCGGGCAAAACCGCATCAGATATTTGATATGAGTTGAGCGATTTACCATGGGTCGTATGTGTTCTTAGATATCTTTCCAGACTAGAAAAGGCACCCGAGTGACCATAGGGAGCGGTTAGCGTGACATTGCGCAGCGATGGCGTTCGAAATGCAAAGGCGTCTGCAGGGTCATTTGTGACGCGCATACGGCCGGTATCACGCTGATGGGATTCAAAACGTTCTGCCTTTCCTGGTCCGATTTGGGGATCCCCCATTGCATGAAAGGACATATCCGTGAAGAGCGGACCGCTGTGGCAAGCCGCGCAATTAGCAGACCCATAAAAGATGTTTAATCCAGAAAGTTCGTCTTCAGAAAGTTGTATTTCGTTGCGAAGATATTGATCAAACCGCGATCCGTCTGATCGAAAATCAAACGCCATATACGCGGCGATGGCATTGGAAATATCCGCAAAATCAATCTGGCGACCGTTTGCAATGTCGGGGTACACGGATGCAAAGCTGTCCGCGTATTGTGGAATTGCGCTGATCCGCGCAGCAATTGCCGCCCATGCACCGTCTGGGCCTGTGATGCGCCCTGTGCGCACCAAGGCCGAAATTTCATTTTCATTGTAGTGACCCGCCATTTCATCGGGCGACAAAACGGGGAACATGGTTTGTGCGGATAAAAGAGACGCGAAACCTGTTACCATTTCATCATCAAGGGGCGTCCGAAAACCATTTGGCCGTTCTGGATCAACCTCAATTCTGCCATCTGCAAATAGCACCGTGAAGCCATCTGCCCCGACGTTCCAAAGCGCGGGCGCATTGCGCGGTATGCGTTGTTCGGGATGGTTCTTTGGATCAGGCCGACGATTTGGACCTAACCCGATCCCGCCTTCGCCCATCCCTAGGGAAAGCCCATCGGATGTTCCAAATTTTGGGTGGTGGCAAGTTGCACAAGAAATGTTTCGGTTTCCCGATAATTCGGCATCCCAAAACAAAAGCTGCCCCAATTCAATTTCCGCCATGTTCGCGGTCGGAAAATTCGACGCATTTAGGGGCTCAGGCAATGACTGCGCAAAACCGATCTTTGGCATTATAAACACAGCGCTAAGAAGGATACGTAACATCTTAACCTCCTGTAACGATGAGGGATTTGTTCAGATCGCGCGTTATCGTTATAATCTGATTAGTCCGAATTTGGGTCCAGTTTGACACGCCTCCGTCGGGCCAAATGACACGGATTGCTATGGCGTCGACGGGGCCAAGGCCAAAATGCAAAGGGGCTGCGGTGCCTGATGCGTGACCCCCGCCAATCGTATTTTCCTGTGTTAATACGCGGCCATTTGGCAATTTTAATTCGACAAACGCCCCTATGGCACGTCCATTCGGACCTGATTGATTCAGGTCTATCGCAACCCAATTCCCGTCTGTTTGGGTTGTGTTTTGCCAGACCTCCAATGGCGCTCGGCGGTTGACCACCACAACATCCAACAACCCGTCTGAATTCAGATCAACCAGGGCGGCACCGCGCGCGCGTTCGGTTGTGCCAAGCCCAGTTATGTCACCCATTTCGGTGAATGTTCCGTCCACATTTTGAATCAGCAGATTGTTTGGGTCATGGATTGCATTTGATGGCATCTGATCCACATTACCTTTTGCGATGAATAAATCGTCTAAGCCATCATTATTGAGGTCACCGAATGAGGCTTGCCACCCCGTTGATGGGCGGCCATCATCCCCGATGTAAGGTGTCGTTGAATAGGTGCCAATCGCATAAGGTGCGCTGGTCATGACACCGTTGCCTTGGTTAATTTGTAGATGCTGATCGCCCATCGAGGTTAATACAACTTCGGGAAGGCCATCGCCTGTGATATCACGGCTTGCAATCCCCATGCCCCAAAGTCTTAGATCGGGCCAACCATCGTTTGCCGAATACAGTTGCAATGGGGATAGGTGCCACATCTGTTCTTGACCATTGCGCACATAGTATTGTCGGTCATTAGAAATACGCAGATCAGGTTCGCCGTTGCGTTTCCAATCAGAAATCAACATCGACAATGCGCAATACCCTGGCTCTAGGGGCGTGCGTTCTGCAAAAGCTGATCCGTTGGGGCGTATAAGATAATTTTTGTCGCACGCTTCAAACGGGCCTTTGGGGTTTGTTTCATCAACATAATTGCCGAAAACAAGTGTTGGCCAATCGTTTTGTGGTTCAAACGTCGCGGTGAATGACGTGGTCCATTCGTTTCCGCCATCAAAGCCCCACTCTGACGGTGCAGGAACAAACGCACAATTCTTTTGACCACGGTATATCACGTTTTCTCCGTGGCGCAGAATTACCAAATCCAACAAACCATCGCTGTCAATGTCGATTGGATATACGCCAGTGACAGCTTTGATTTCTGGGAAATCGCCTATCGCGAACTGTATATCGCCGTCATCACGCGATGAATTTACAAACAGACGGGCAGGGTTTTCCCCCCCTGCACTGAAAATTTCGGGCCGCTGATCATTGTTACAGTCAAAAACGGCAACGCCGCCCCCAACAAAGTAATTCCACCCCCCATCATAGATGTGCTGTATCGGAACCGCGTCTGATCGATTTACAAATGACAGCCCAGCAGATGCCGCCATGAGCGGGCTTGCCCCTGTCAGTTTGAGACACAGGACAAAGCCCAAAAGCACGCAATATCGCGCAGGTCCAGCCGCTTTGTGAACGTTATATTGCAACGACTTTGGCAACCTGCGCGTACCCTGACTTAATCGGATAAATGGGCTGGTTTTTTTCCCAGAATGATCATGCCCAAAATGTCGTCATCAGTGACATCGGCGACATTGACTGTTCCAACCAATTCCCCGTTTTTCATGACGCTCGCACGGTCACAAAGTTTCATCACATTGTGGACATCATGTTCGATCAGAAAAATTCCAATGCCCTGCGCTTTCAATTCTTGGATCAACTCGGCAACCATTTGGGTTTCGTGCGGACCAAGCGCGGCAGTCGGTTCATCCATGATCAGGATTTTCGCGTTGAAATACACAGCGCGCGCGATCGCCACAGATTGTCTTTGGCCGCCCGACAAGGCGCTCACCGGAACGTTGAATTTTTTGAAATTCGGGTTGAGCCGACCCATGATTTTCCGCGTTTCCGCTTCCATCTTGGCATCATCGACCAACCCGTTCTTCTTTAACTCACGCCCCAAAAATAGATTGGATGCAGCATCAAGGTTATCGGCCAAGGCCAACGTTTGATAGATCGTTTCGATGTTATGCGCACGGGCATCGCGCGGGTTTTCAATTTGAACCTTTTTGCCTTCGACCCAGATTTCACCAGAGTCTTTTTGATAGGCGCCAGACAGGCATTTGATTAGCGTTGATTTGCCTGCCCCGTTATGTCCCAAAAGCCCCACAACTTCACCAGGGTAAAGGTCAATTGATACGTGATCAACGGCCTTGATCCCACCAAATGCGATTGAAATATCGCGCATTTCGACAAGAGGCGTTTTTACGTCTGTATTCATTTTGCAATCCCCATGCGTTTGCGATAGATAATGTCGACCCATACCGCGATGATTAGGACCAAACCGACGACGATGTTTTGGAACGGTGTATCCACACCAACCATGGCCATTCCCGATTGAAGGGACTGCATGATCAACGCCCCCAAAACCGCGCCATAAATTGTGCCAACGCCGCCAGCAAGCGCAGTGCCGCCAATCACGGCCGCCGCGATAACCCGCAGCTCTTCGAGCATACCAATATCATTCCCGTGGCTTTGCAAACGGGCTTGGGCAATCAGCGCGGCGAGCGCGCAGAGAAAGCCCATCAGCGCAAACACCTTTACAGTTAAGAATTTCGTATTAATCCCCGACAGTTCCGCGGCGTCCGGGTTTCCACCCGTCGCGAATATGTAGCGGCCGAATTGGGTTTTTTTCGCAACAACGGTCATCATCACAGCGACAAATATCAAGATGAGTACCGAAATTGGCAGCCCGTGCATCGCGCTATACCCTTCGGGTACCGTTTCGCCACGGGCTTCAAACATGCGGCGCAATTTGCCTGCGGGGATTGGATATCGTGACAACCAACCCACGAACAACATGATAGTTCCAACAATAATTGCCATCATTGTTGCCTCGGCCCAGACGGGTTTCACGTTAAATCCGTGACTTATTTTATTACGACGGGCCGCGAACATCACAAGGACCGCGATAATGGATGCACCAATTCCAACAGCATAGCTGAGCGGGGCGCCAAGAACGCCTTCGGTTCCACCGAACATAAGCAAGTTTGGATCGGTTAGGGATACAGATTGTCCGTTTGTCGTGAACCAGTTCACATTTCGCCAAATAAACAGGCCACCAAGGGTCACGATAAAGGATGGAATTGCCTGAAAACCGACCAGCCATCCTGTCGCGGCACCCATCGCAATTCCCACGCTAAATCCAATAAGAATGGTCAAAACCAAAATCATTGGGCTGCCATATTCAAGTCCAAAGAACGATGGCAACCAATAGGCTTGCATCATTGCCATAACAGCTGAGCACATCGCCAACATCGAGCCAACAGAAAGATCGATATGTCGCGACACGATGACAAAAACCATCCCACAGGCCATAATTGCCACAGGAACGGTCTGTACGACGATGTTAAAAACGTTCCGAGGTTGGATAAATGTGCCACCCGTCCAAATCGTAAATACCATTGTGATTGCAAAAAACGCCACAAGCATCCCAAGCAGCCGTACATCTATTTCAAGTGTCTCAAACACATTGCGTTTTTGGGCTTTTACACCAAACGCATCGCCATTGTTGCTCATTAAATTTCCTCCCCAGTCACCGCAGCTCTTATCTAGGCCACAAAGGACGACCAAAAAATTGATCGTCCTTTGCATTTGCATGATTTGATTATTCGCAGATTGCCAGTCCTGATACACCAGCACACAGGGTTTCTTTTGAAATCCATCCTGCATCCAGAACAAGGTTCAATTTGTCCTGAGTGATTGGCTGTGGCGCCAATAGAACAGAATTCAACTGCTTGCCGCTTGGTGATGTAAAGATAGCGGAACCAGCGATGTCGCTCATTGCTGTGCCTTGTGCAAGCGCAACTGCGATTTCACCTGCATTACGGCCCAATTCGCGGCTGTCTTTCCAAACAGAAACGGTTTGTGTGCCCAACGCAACGCGGTTCAACGCCGCCATATCACCATCTTGGCCTGACACTGGGATACCCGCCATGCCTTGTGCGGTCAAAGCGGCCACAACGCCACCTGCGGTGCCATCGTTCGATGCAACAACAGCGTCAACACCGTTGTTGGTTTGCGTTAGGATTTGTTCCATATTGCGTTGCGCATTCGCGGGTTGCCAATCATCTGTGTAGGCTTCGCCCACGATTTCAATCGCGCCTGAATCAAGTGCTGCTTGTAGAACTTCTTGTTGGCCACCGCGCAAGAAATCCGCGTTTGGATCAACAGGGGACCCTTTGATCATGACATAGCGGCCCGTTGGCTGTGCGGCCAAAACGGCACGTGCCTGCATACGACCCACTTCTACGTTATCAAACGTTAGGTAAAACGCACGTGGATCGTCAATCATACGGTCATAGCCGACAACCGGAATTCCAGCATCTTCTGCTGCGTTCAAAGCTGGGCCAATCGACGCGGAATCTTGTGCCAAAATAATGATCGAGCTACAGCCCTGTGTGATCATGCCTTCGATGTCAGCAAGCTGCTTCGTTGCAGAGGTTTGAGCATCTGCAGAAACATATTTTGCACCTGCGGCCTCAAGCGCGCCGACAATCGCGGCTTCGTCTGTCTTCCAACGCTCTTCGCGAAAGTTTGACCAGCTTACGCAAACAGTCAAATCCTGTGCTGCCACGTCTGATGCAATCATGGCTGCTACCGCTGATGCAAGTAAGAAAGTTTTTTTCATTGTTTTCCTCCCAAAGGTTTCAATTAGACAGGGTGCTTTTGCGCGCCGTCTTAACAGCAACTTCTAGCATAAATTATTTCTTGTCAATTTTTATTTTTTGCAATAATTGTTGCAAGTCGTAGCGTGAACGCTGTTTTACAATCAAAAAACTTGCGGCCTCAAAGGCTTGTGACCGTCGGAATTCGTGGATCTTTTGTGTTGTGCTGAACGCGCGAAGCCACTGAAACCATCAATGCTTGGGCAAGACACATCGGCGCGGCGAGTGAACGCGAAAACGTATATTCATGTTCTGGCACCGCAAAAAGAATCTTTGATGGCTTCATCAGGGGGGATAATGTGCTGTCAGAAATCGAAATGATGGGGACGCCCTTTTTGGACGCCTCTTCGACAATGTTCACAACTTCATTTGCGTAAAATCTAAAGGACACAGCCAAAATCAAATCCGTTTGTTTGATATTGCGGGCCATGTGCGTGGCCAACCCACCACTTGCGTCAAGCAAGACACAAGGACGACCAAGCATCGTCAAAATATATCGCAATAAATTCACAACGGGTTCTGCCCGCAACTGGCCAATCAGATAAATCGTATCTGCCGCCTCGATCATTTGCGCCGCTTTGGCAAGGTCTTGGCCATTGATTTTATCCAATAGGTCTTGCAGGGATGCGATGTCACGCACAACAAGTTCTTTTAGAAACCCAAGCTCTGAACGATCTTCTCTAACAGAGAGTTCCCCTTCGAGAGCCTTTTTGCGCGCTTCAAATCCAGGTGCTGCGGTCGACAGCCGAATTTGAAACAGGACCTGAAGTTGTTTGAACCCCTTATACCCTAAATATTGTGCAAAGCGAACAAAGCTAGACGCATGAATTCCGCAGCTTGCTGCAATAGAATTCACAGACTGAACCGCGACTTCATTGGGGTTCTGGGTTAAAAATTCGGCAATCCGCTGATATGTTTTGCTCATTTCATCATGGCGTTCGTGGATTAGGCGGATCAAATCTTCATAGTTTTCAGGGGTAAACGCTTGGTTCGATGTCATGATGCGGTCCCTTCACCCTCTGGACTGATAGTTTTGATTTAGTCCTTCGAAGCTAAAGCATTTGAACAAATTTTGCAACGATTGTTGCACCCTAATAAGGTGCGCAACATTTCACAGAACAGATGCGCCTTATTCCGCAGGGACGGCCAACCATTTTTGCTGTCTTGACGAGGTCTGAATGGTTTCCACCAAGGTTTGCATCCGCAATCCCGCGCGGAAATTGAATGGTTCGGGGTGCAAGCCTGCAATCGCTTTGGCAAAGCCTGCAACTTCAATCGCTTTCAGATCATTAAATCCAATCTGATGACCAGGAGCGACGCAAAAAAGCCCATAAGGGGGGTGGTCTGGGCCTGCTTCTATGCGTCGAAAACCTTGGCGCCCTTTTTGATCAGAGGTCGAAAAATAGTGCAGTTCATTGAACCGTTCTTGGCTGAACGCCAGTGCGCCTTTGGAACCATAGATTTCAAAATCATGCTGCATCTTTCGCCCTGTCGCGATCCAATTCCCCTCGATCGAGCCAGTGGCACCATTTGAAAATCGTAAAAAGGCTCGACCGATATCGTCAACCGCCACGGATCGTGTGCCGCCGTGACCGTCTGGGCGCTCTCGGATCATGGTCACGCAATCACCCATAACCTGCTCAATCGGGCCGCATAGAAATTCGGCTGTCGCCAAAGCGTGCGATCCAATATCAGCAAGCGCACCACCGCCTGCGGGATCATGACGAAAGCTCCAAACACCCTGCGCGTTTGTCATGTAGTCTTCGCAATGGATCCCACGGTACCCGCGAATTTCGCCCAATTCACCCGCCATAATCATATCACGTGCGAATTGAATCATTGGGTTACACAAATAGTTAAACCCAACTTGAGTTTTCAAATTTGCCGCCTCGGCAGCATTCGCCATCTCAAGCGCGTCAGGAACAAGCGGCACGAGGGGTTTTTCACAATAGACATGTTTTCCCGCGGCTAAAGCGGCAAGCGCCATTTCTTTGTGAAGCGCATTCGGGGCGGTAATGTTGACAACGTGGATATCATCATCTTCGATAATATCTCTCCACCGCGACGTTGATTGGGCAAAACCAAACTGTGCGGCGGCTTTGCGCGCCATGTCGTCTGTCACATCGGCAAGTGTCTTCAATCTAAAGTCATAGGGCAAGTCAAAAACTTTGGCCGCAGTTGCATATCCGAATGTATGGGCCATCCCCATGAAACCGGATCCAATGAGACCGACATTCAAAACAGGTTTAGACATGTGCAAGTGACTGCCAATTCACGACCAAGGATGGGTCGATCATATTGTCAAAAAAGTCGATGATATTCTGTGCCGACCCGATTGCCATCCGTTCCGATGCTCCTTCGGTCACGCCCGCGATATGCGGCGATAGGATGACTTGATCGAATTCCCTGAGCGGGCTGTCGTTTGCCAATGGTTCCGTTTCAAACACATCAAGCCCAGCAGCCCCAACCTTGCCTGACCTCAGGGCCGCGACCAACGCCGCTTCGTCAACGATGCCGCCACGTGACGTATTGACGATGATCACATCATCTTTCATCTTGTCAAACTCTGCTTGCGCGAGCATTGGTTTATCTGACTTGGGTGCGCTGACCGTTATCGCATCCGCCCATGCCAGTGCATCGACAAGGTTTTCTACTGGTTCAACATCACCCGCTGGCCAGCCTTGTACTTTTAAAAAGGGATCATAGGCGCGAATGTTCATGCGAAAACCACGCATCATCTCCGCAGTATGTCGACCTATGCGCCCGTAGCCCATGATCAATAGATTCCGTCCACGCAGGTCTTGGCTTTCCAGCGAATTGCGCCAGCCCCAAGGCCCGCGCCGCACCGATGCGTCGCCTTTAATCGCCCGTTTAAACGCGGCGAGGATCATCATACAGGCATGTTCAGCAACGGAATAGGAATTCACATCCCCACACACAGTCAGCGCAATCCCGCGTTCATTCAGCGCATCAAGATCTACGGCATCATATCCGACACCATGGCGCGAAACGATTTTAAGGTTCGTGGCCTTGGTGATTGTTGGAAGTGTCATCGGTTGTGTGCGCAGCAATAATGCGTCCGCTTCGTGAATAAACGGGGCATAGCTTTCTTCGCTAATTTCATCAATGAATCGAACGTTCAGAGATGACACAGACTTGAGCAAGGCGCGGCCTGATGGGTGAAGTTTTCCTGCAACGATGACATTGGGCATCAATAGCCCCCCTTGGTCGGCGATGCATCAACGGCCGTTTGTGAAACCGCTTTACGAAAGGATGCAACCGATGCAGCCGCTGCTGACGCAAGCAGACGCGAATCCCCTGAAACAGTGGTCATTTCATATCCCCACCCAATTGCCTTTGCGGCATATTCGGCAGTCCCACAATGCAACGCGGCTTTGATACCGTTTTGGTGGCAGGTATTTACAATGGTTTTCAATACCTCAATCATTTCAGGTTCTTCCCGATCAAAACCGGGGGCGAATTTTCCATCAAACAATGAAAACGTTAGATCCGCCGGACCCACATATATTCCGTCAAGGCCAGGTGTCGCGGCAATCTCATCAAGATTTGACATGGCTTCTTTTGTCTCGACCATTGCCCAGCCGATAATTTCTTGGTTCGCTTGAACATGAATGTTTGTACCTTGAGCATAAGCGGCGCGTGTAGGTCCAAAGCTTCGAACGCCGATCGGGGGGTATCGCAAGTAGCTGACGAATTCAGCGGCCTGTTGTGCGGTATTAATCATTGGACAAATGATCTGCATCGCACCCGCATCAAGGGCTTTCATAATTGCGGCAGGGTCAAGCCACGGCACACGGGCGCCGATGACCGTTCCACTGGCTCTCATGGCTTGGAACATTGGCAAAAGGTCGGAATAGTCCAATGCGCCGTGCTGCCAATCAATCGACACCGCGTCATATCCTTGGGCCGCCATGATTTCGGCCGTAAATGGATTCCCAACCGACAACCATCCATGTAGAACCGGTTGGCCGTCTGACCAGATTTGCTTTAGCTTGTTTTTTATCATTTGTTCCTCCCTCGTGTCGCTTAGAACACGACTTGGGCCAGTTTTGTGTCCAGATAGTCTTCGATACCCTCGCGACCACCTTCGCGACCCATGCCCGAATAATTCGTTCCGCCAAACGGTGCTTCGCTGGCGGCTAATGCAAACGAATTGATCCCGACCATGCCAGATTTTAACGCAGCAACCGTACGGCGTGCGCGATCTGACGATTGTGTAAAGGCATATGCCGATAAACCCATGTTAGATGCATTGGCGCGTGCGAAAACCTCATCGTCGTCTCGGAATATGGTGATGGCGGCGATAGGCCCAAAATTTTCCTCGGCAAAGACTTTCATTGTGTCGCTGACCCCCGTCAAAACGGTGGGTTCAAAAAAGTGACCCGTATTAAAATTCGCGGCGCGTTTGCCGCCTGTTGCGACTGTTGCACCTGCGCGTTGTGCATCTTGGACAATGCTTTCGATTTCGGACAATCGCGCAGAATTAATCAACGGTCCCATTGTGACGCGTTCATCCAACCCATCACCAAGTGTGATCGCGTTCGCGCGCTTGACGAATCCCTCGACAAAGGCGTCGTGCAAAGATTCATGAATAAAGAAACGATCTGGCGTTACGCAGACCTGACCACAGTTTGCAAATTTCGTTGCAACAGTTGCGTCCAGTGCTGTTTCGAGATCGGCATCGTCAAATAGAATGTAGGGGGCGTTGCCGCCCAGTTCCATTGACACTTTCTTTACCGTCTGCGCCGCGTCCCGTATCATTTGTTGTCCAACCCGTGTTGAACCCGTCAAAGACACTTTGCGAACGCGCGCGTCTGCCATGATTGGCGCATAGGTACTGTTTGTGGACCCGACGACCAAATTCACCGCACCCGCAGGCAGGTTGCCCGCACGACAGCAATCGACAATAATCATCGCCACTCCCGGGGTCTGCGAGGAGGATCGCAAGACCACCGGGCAACCCGCAGCCAGTGCAGGTGCAAGCTTGCGGGCGGGGAGGGCGGCGGGAAAGTTCCATGCGGTAAAGGCACCTACAATGCCAATCGGTTCATGCGTGATTTCGAAGCGACCGCCCGGCACGCGGCTTTCGACGATTCTGCCGTAAATGCGCCGTGCTTCTTCGGCATACCAACGGAATTGATCACAGGCGAGCCCCCATTCACGTTTGGACTGCGCCAAAGGCTTGCCAGTTTCTGTGGAAATCATCTGCGCCGCTTCATTCGTCCGCGCAATCATTTCATCGGCGATTTTGTGCAACGCCTCGGCGCGCGCGAAACCGCCCATTTCGCGTAGGGCGCCAAGCGCAAGTGCGGCCGCGTCAAGCGCGGCATGTGTGTCGTACACCCCAGCGGCGGCAATCGTGCCTAAGGGTTTTTCTGTAACTGGCGAAAAGACATCCAAGGTTTCTGAGCCTTTGCACCATTCGCCCCCGACAAAACATCCGAAATTCTGATACATAGTTATTCTACCTCACTAAGATTGACTGGTCGACCATGGTTGATGGACAAGATTGCCGCTTCGGCCAGCAGCAGCGCCTTGTGCCCATCGTCAAACCCGACCACAGGGGGTGTTGACGTTTCAACAGCATCGACAAATGCGTCGATTTCTGATGCAAAAGCCTGCGCATAGCGTTCAATGAAAAAATTCAAAAGGGGTGCTTTTTTATCCGTGAAGGTTTCACTGTAAATGCGGGTATTATTTTCGGCGTGGTTTTCTGAAATTGCCATGCCGTTTGTGCCGAATGCTTCTACACGTTGATCATAGCCATAAACCGCGCGGCGCGAATTCGAAATAACGCATTGTTTCCCCGAACGGGTGGTCATCGTCACCATCACGGTGTCATAATCGTTGCACCGCGTCATCAAATCCGGGGAAACCAGTCGTGATCCAACGGCGGACACCGTTTCAAATTCTTCGCCCATGATGAATCGCGCCATGTCAAAATCATGGATCGTCATGTCGCGGAAAATTCCGCCTGACACTTCGATATAGGCGTCTGGTGCAATATCAGGATCCCGCGACGTAATTGTCACTTGGTGAACCTCGCCAATATCGCCACGATCAATGGCCTGCCTGACGCCTGCGTGTCCTTTGTCAAAGCGGCGCACAAATCCCAACATAATCGGCACGTCTGTGCCTGCAATTTTGGCAGCGCAATCTTTCACGCGCGAAATTGAAAGATCAATCGGCTTTTCGCACAGACAGGGTTTGCCAGCAGCAACTGCAGCTTCGATGAAATCGGCATGTGTTGGTGTTGACGTTGCAACCAGAACGGCATCAACCTGCGCGGATTCAAACACTGCCTGTGCGCTTTCGAATTTTGGAACGCCTAGTTTTTCGGCAACATCGCGCGCCGCAGCATCCACCACGTCAAAAACGCCAGCAAGTTCCGCGCGCGGATGTGCGTAGATATTTTCGGCATGCATCCGACCAATTCGGCCGCAACCAAGGACAGCAATTTTCAACATCGATTTCTCCATAGGATTTTTAGCAATGATCATTGCAAATGTGTTCAAATGTCAATATACATTTCTAAAATACAAGAATCCAAATTCGGGAGGATGCCAAAATGAATGACAAAACAGTCCGTTTGACGATGGCGCAAGCGCTTGTGCGTTATCTATGTAATCAGTTTACCGAAATAGATGGTGAACGGGTTCAGCTTTTTGCGGGGGTGTTCGGTATCTTTGGTCATGGTAACGTAACGTGCCTCTCTGAAGCGTTGGAGCAAGTGCAAGACACGTTGCCAACTTGGCGTGGTCAAAATGAACAATCGATGGCATTGGCTGCCGTCGGATTTGCCAAGGCCAAATTGCGCCGTCAAATCATGATTGCGACGTCTTCCGTCGGTCCTGGTGCCACAAATATGATCACAGCTGCAGGTACTGCGCACGCGAATCGCTTGCCGTTACTCTTGTTGGCGGGGGACACATTTGCCAACCGTTTGCCTGATCCAGTGCTGCAACAAGTTGAACATTTTGGCAGCCCGTCGACCACAGTAAACGATGGCTTTCGGTGTGTGACGCGCTATTGGGATCGCATCATGCATCCCGCACAAATATTATCGTCTTTGCCGCAGGCGATTACGACGATGCTAGACCCCGCAAGTTGTGGTCCTGCATTTATCGGTTTGCCGCAAGACATCCAAGAAATTGCCTATGACTACCCGGAAAGCTTTTTTCAGGAACGGGTTTGGTCAATTCCACGACCTCGGCCGTCGCGTCGTGAAGTAAAAGATGCGGTTGGGTTGCTAAAAACGGCTAAGGCGCCATTGATCATTTCTGGTGGTGGGGTGCGCTATTCTGGGGCGAATGAATTTTTGGCCGACTTTGCGATGCGCCGAGGGATTCCAATCGCTGAAACTATCGCGGGCAAGGGTGCTGTGGTGCATGATCATCCTGCCTATGTTGGTGCGATGGGTATTGAAGGTACAGATGCCGCAAAGGAATTGGCCGAAACAGCGGATGTTGTGATCGCGGTTGGGACAAGGATGCAGGATTTCACCACTGGATCTTGGACCACATTTGCAAAAGATACAAAGTTTTTGAATATCAACGCTGCGCGGTTTGATGCGTCAAAACATTTTGCCGTTCCTGTCGTCGGGGACGCGCTTGAATGTTTACAAGAGCTTGACGCACAGCTTGGAGATTGGGCTTGTGATCCCGCCCAGATGCACCGCGCACAAGACTTATACGCGAATTGGAATCGCGCACTTGACGAGGGGCAGGCCCCCACAAATGCCAAAGTGCCCTCGTATGCGCAGGTCATTGGTATTGTGAATAAAATGGCTCGGCCAGAAGATACAATGGTGACCGCAGCAGGTGGATTGCCTGGTGAGACGGCAAAAAATTGGCGGGTCAAAGCACCAAATACCTATGATTTAGAGTTTGGCTTTTCCTGCATGGGCTATGAAATTGCGGGCGGTTGGGGCCACGCGATGGCCAAAACAACGGCGAATGGAGAACAAACTGGCGTTCCAATCGTGTTGGTGGGTGACGGGTCGTATATGATGATGAACTCGGACATCTATTCAACCGTGTTGTCAGGGCACAAGATGATTGTTGTTGTATGTGACAACGGGGGCTTTGGCGTCATTAACCGATTGCAAACAGGTATGGGCGTTCCAGGTTTCAATAATTTGTTAAAAGACAGCCGAGTGTTGAACAAAGACGCGCCGCTTCATGTTGATTTCGTGTCACATGCGCTGGCGATGGGCGCTGAGGCACGTTTCTGCGAAAGCTTGGCCGACCTTGAGACCAACATGGAATGGGCGCAAAGTAAGGATAAAACCACTGTTCTGGTGATCAACTCAGACGCCTATACATGGACCCCAGGCGGTGCTGATTGGTACGTCGGTGTTCCTGAAATCAACGAACGTGATAGCATTCGACAAGCGCGCGCGGGACAAGAGGCGTTTCGGACAAAACAGCGTCGGGGCGTATAATCAAACCTTAACGCATCTGGCGGATCACCCTATAAGTCAAAAAGTGATCCGTTGACACATGTATCTGTCACACGAAAAACTGAAACAGACGGTACACTACGAGGATAAAGTATGAACCGCATTGATGGAAAAATCGCTGTTATTACAGGCGGCACACAGGGTCTTGGCGCAGCTGTGGCGCGCCTTTTTGCGCAGGCTGGGGCAGCTGGATTAGCTATCGTTGGCCGAGGGGTGGAAAAAGGCCAGCTGGTCGCCGACGAAATTTCAACGCGATTTGGCATAGATGTGAAAATGATATCTGCCGATTTAGCCAACATTGACGATGTCCAAAAAATCATGGCCGAGGTTGATGCAGAATTTGGCAAGGTTGATATTTTGGTAAATGCTGCGGGCTTGACAGATCGCGGGACGATATTGAACACGACACCCGAATTATTCGATCAGATGTTTGCGGTGAACGCCCGTGCGCCTTTTTTTCTGATGCAAGGTGCGGCGAAAATTATGATCCGAGAAGGGATCGAAGGCAGGATCATCAACATCGGATCGATGTCTGAACATGCAGGACAGCCGTTTTTGTGCCCGTATTCTGCATCCAAAGGTGCGTTGGCCACGCTCACGCGCAACGTTGCATTTTCATTGATGCGCAACAAAATTCACGTCAATCAATTGTCTATTGGGTGGATGAATTCAGATCATGAACGCAAATTGATTGAATCTGAAACGGGCGATCCCAACTTTATTGACCGCGCCGCGGCGGAAAAACCTTTTGGTCGCATTCTTGATCCGAACGAAGTCGCCAAAGCTGTCCTGTGGATGGCGTCAGACGACAGCGGCATGTTGACGGGATCAATCGTAAACTTTGATCAATCAATATGGGGTGCATATGATGACGCCCCGACACCTTCTGGGGCACTGACACTATGACGATGAACACAATCAAGGGGCCTGCCGTTTTTTTGGCCCAATTTGCCGCCGATGATGTGCCTTACAATTCGTTAACTGGGTTGGCTAAATGGGCCCAAGAGAAAGGATTCAAAGGCATTCAAATCCCAACATGGGACACGCGGTTGATTGACATGAAATTGGCTGCAGAAAGCGAAACATACTGTGATGAAATCAACGGCTTGTTGGGCGACCATGATCTTACGCTGACAGAATTTGCATCGCACATCACGGGCCAGCTTGTGGCGGTTCATCCTGCGCATGATCAAATCATGGACAGTTTTGCACCAGAACATGTGCGCGGAAATCCAACGGCCAGACGCGCTTGGGCCGAAGAACAGCTTCGCTTTGCGGCGCGTGCATCTAAACGGTTCGGTATCAAAACACATACAACCTTTTCGGGGTCGCTTTTGTGGCCCTATATTTATCCGTATCCGCAATGGCCAGAAGGTTTGATTGACGAGGCCTTTACCGAATTGGCGGCGCGGTGGAAGCCTATTTTGGATGATTTTGATGCACATGGTGTAGATGCATGTTTTGAAATTCACCCGTGCGAAGATCTACACGATGGCCATTCGTGGGAATACTTTTTGGGAAAAATTGGCCACCATCCGCGCGCAAATATCATGTATGATCCCAGCCATTTTGTACTGCAGGCCTTGGATTATCTAGCGTTCATCGATCATTATCATGATCGCATTAAAGCATTTCATGTCAAAGACGCCGAATTTCGGCCTGACGGAAAATCTGGCGCATATGGTGGTTATATGCCTTGGTCCAAACGGGCAGGACGGTTCAGAAGCCCAGGAGACGGTCAAGTTGATTTTGGGGCCATTTTTACAAAGCTGTCGACCTATGGTTTCAAAGGTTGGGCGACGTTGGAATGGGAATGTTTCATCAAGAACCCCGAAGATGGTGCCAGCGAAGGCGCAAAATTTATTTCGGACCATATCATCAAAGTGTCTAATCGTGCCTTTGACGATTTTGTGAAATCTGGGGCGGATCGATCCGCAAACCGCGCAATGCTAGGACTGGAGAATTAAAGATGAGCTTTCAACGTAAATTGCGCCTTGGGATGATCGGCGGGGGCGAAGGGGCATATATTGGAAATATCCATCGCATCGCATCGCGGCTTGATGGTGCGTGGGATTTGGTGGCTGGGGCCTTTGATGTTGATCCAGAAAAAGGTCGTGCGTTCGCGCTTTCGTTGGGAATGGACAGTGACCGCGCCTATGGTGATTACAGCGCATTGATTGCAGGTGAAAAAGACCGCACAGACCGCGTTGATGCCGTCGCCATTTGCACCCCAAACTTTACCCATTATCCAATTGCAAAAGCGTTGATAGACGCGGGTTTCGACGTGATTTGTGAAAAGCCCCTGACCGCTACCTTAGAAGATGCGATCGCGTTAGAGGAACTGGCTCGTAATTCGGGGCGCTTTGTAGGCGTGACCTATACCTACTCTGGTTATCCCATGGTACACGAAGCGCGTGTGCGCATTGCCGCAGGCGAATTGGGCAAAATCCGAACGGTCCAAGTTGAATATCCGCTTGAATGGATGGCAACCGCAATTGAGGCAGAAGGCAACGCCCAAGCCGCGTGGCGTACCGATCCAAAGAAAAATGGCCGCGGCGGATCCATCGGTGATATTGGGACACATGCCTATCACTTGGCTGGGTTTGTGACTGGTCTTAAACTTCAATCGCTTACGGCTGATCTGGCGACGTTTGTAGATGGGCGTGCACTAGATGACAACGCTCATGTCATGATGCGATACGAAGGCGGCGCGCGCGGACTGTTGTGGTCTTCGCAGGTTGCGCTTGGGAATTCGAACGGTGTCCGTTTACGTGTTTTTGGCGAAAAAGGGTCCTTTCAGTGGTTCCAAGAACAGCCAAACGAATTGGTCTATCAACCCTTGGGCGGTCGTACACAGGTCATTAAACGCGGTTCTGATGAGCTGTCGATCGAAGCAAAAGTCCGGATGAGAACCCCCCCTGGCCACCCCGAAGGATATTTGGAAGCCTTTGCCAACCTCTATGTTGGATTTGCAGAGGCGATCCAAGCGCGGCGCGATGGGCGTGAACCAACCGCAGTTGGACAAAATATCCCGAATGCCTATGATGGTCTAAAAGGTGTCGCGTTCGTAGATGCAGTCGTAGATAGCGCCGAAAGCGCTTCGCCAGTCTGGCTGAAGCCTGTCGCTGTATAAAACATACTTAGGCTTTATTCAAACGCAAGTTGGTGAATGGGCGTTATTATAATTGTCTGTTATTTCTGCCTAAAAATGGCACATAAACTAAGGTTTGACCGCTATTTTTAACGCTTTTTCTTGGATTTAGTGGTGCCTAGGGGCGGAATCGAACCACCGACACGAGGATTTTCAATCCCTTGATCGAATACCTGTGGCCAAAAATAGCACGCGATCAACGCGTGCATTAATTATCTGTGTTTTCCAGACCACTTCTAATCTGCTACATTTCGCACATCATGACCACTATCCACGCTGCCCTTGTTCGATTGAATGTTGCCCCACAAAAAATTGGCTTTTGGGAGGTCACGCTGGAGCGCGCGGCTGAGCAGTACTGTTATGACATGGATCTTGAAGATCGCCGAGCCAGTCTTGGATCGCGGGTGTCCTATAAAGAGCTGATTAGATTTAAGGACGCGCTTCGCCGCGATACGTCTACAGCGAAGCTGGTAGAGCGTTGGAACACGTTAGACGCCAGCACACAGGTGTTCGTATCTATGCATTATAGATGGCAGACGGGTGCCACCCTTTCCTTTAGTGATCTGGATTTGTCACAAAACAAAGACAGGGAAGCTCTGCGCTGCGCAATGAACGGTGCCACGAAGTGGTTAGGTAACAAACCTGGGCACGAATACCCCATCCCACTGCTCAATCTCGTCCGAACGATAATATCTGTTTATAAGACCGCGACAGACAAAAAGCCGGGTTTTAGCTCCGAGACCAATAGCAGTGGCGTGAACTATACAACCCCTTTTGAGGACTTGGTCATCGCAACTTTGGAACTCATCGGTAAAAACGATTTAGCCTATGACGGCTATCGTTCGCTCATACGCGCCGCAATGGGCGAGACGCGTCACCGCTAATCCAAAACTGCCAGAGGGTTCCGCCAACATGTGCTGAGGTAAGAAGCTGGCTAACTTTGGCTCATGTCCCGAGTCAACCCCGATATCCTTACCGAAGACGTGAGAGCTGCATTGCTTGAGCTAGCACGGCTGCTGGGCCGGAAGGCTGCGGAAGACGCAGTAGATCCGTCGACCCTGGACAACTCCCCTCCTCCATCACAAAAGAAAGGAGCTTGCGATGACAAGCAGTAAACCGGTGCGGCTTTTGACGCCGGATGAGGCGGCACAATTTTTGTCTGTCTCCCAACGAACAGTTAAACGCTTGGTCGCTGAAGGCAGCTTGCGTGCCTGTAAAGTTCGCAGATCCATGCGCTTTAGGCTGGAAGATCTTGAAGCCTATATTGAGCAAAACAATTGGACGTAAAATCCATGCGTTTTGTCTCGTTTTGTCCCCCTTTGAACAGGCGTGTCATG
>Ga0181599_1001989_pt1 | contig 18942 bp, 17 predicted proteins | sample 041ome_3_FD_148658 | JGI IMG/M metagenome (GOLD analysis project Ga0181599, IMG submission 148658) | Coastal salt marsh microbial communities from the Groves Creek Marsh, Skidaway Island, Georgia - 041405US metaG (spades assembly) | ecosystem: Environmental > Aquatic > Marine > Intertidal zone >...
GCCTGCATGGAGTTCCAATTGTGATTGATGCCGAAGCGCCCTTCGTCGCGGACCATGCTCTTGGCGCGACGCACCTTGCGTTTTCAAGACAGGGACTTGATTCCTTTTCGCCAGGGCAAAGCATTCAGGCTGGTTTAAGGCGAGCACGCGAGGAAACCGAATGTTGGGTGTGTGTGACAGATGGCGAGAACGGTGTCTGGTATTTGCAGGGCAGCGAGATAATAAATGTGCCAGCCTTCAAAGTTAACGCTATAGATACTGTTGGTGCAGGTGATGTCTGGCACGGAATCTTCACTCTATGTCTTGGTGAAGGGCAAGTTGAAACAGCTGCGATCAAAACGGCGAATGCTGCAGCGGCCATGAAATGTAGAGAATTTGGTGGAATAGCCGCATCTCCTAATCGTATGAATTGTGATGACTTTATTGAGGAACAGTCGATATGCAACTAACCCCGGGAAAGCTTTTGGGCATGCGCCGAATGGCAGACAAAAATGGATTGTTTAAAATGGTGGCCGCTGACCAGCGACCACCAATAAAGGATCCGATTGCTACAAAGCTTAATCTACCTGAGGCTCCATGGTCTGAAGTGGCTAGGTTTAAAATGGAGATTGTCCGTCAGCTTCAAGGGCCAAGCTCTGCTGTTTTGTTGGATCCGCATTACGGAATTCCAGCGGCCTTTGATGTTCTTGGAGGAAGCAAGGGGCTTGTTGTCACATTAGAGGATTCAGTCTTTAAGGAGACTAATGGGGAGCGGTTTTCGGCAAATATCGATGCGTGGTCGGTTGGTAAAATCAAGCGGCTTGGCGGTGATGCAGTGAAGGTTCTTGCATGGTATAGGCCAGATGCATCACCTGAAAATATTGCTTTTCAGAAAGAATATGTAAAACGGATCGGTGATGAATGCGCCCGTTTTGACATTCCGTTTTTGCTAGAGCTGTTGCTCTATCCTTTTGCCAGTGAGGCGGCCACATCGCGCGGATATGTCGAGATGAAGGCAAAGGCAAGTGATCAAGTGCTTGCATCAGTTGATGAATTTGCCCGTGCGGAATATGGGGTGGATATGTTTAAGCTGGAAAGCCCGGTGAACGCAGATGCAATCGATGGTTCAACAAATATTCAAGCCTTATTTGATGAAATGGGTCGACTTGCAGGGAGGCCCTGGGTCATGTTGTCTGCCGGCGCGGGCAAAGAATCCTTTCGCGAGATACTCGTACATGCCTTCAAGGCTGGTGCTTCAGGTTTCCTCGCTGGTCGCGCTATTTGGCAAGATGCTTTTGCGGCTTATCCTGATTGGAATCAGGTCGTCGATGGGCTTGCTAACGGGGGTCTCGGTTATTTCGAGGAAATTTCTAAGCTGGCGGATGCAACTGCTCACCCATGGCATCGCCACAGCTGTTATGGTCCAGATGGTGCCGTCTTTCATCCTGCTGATGAAAGTTTTCGTTTCGGCTATGACGATGTGTAATTCTGAACGGCAAAGGGACGTCGGTCGACACCTGTCGTCCAAAGTCCAAGAGAAGATCATGTGTTATTTGCAGCGAACACTCGCCTGCGAACATCAAGCCATCGTCCAGGCTCATTTTGTCATCAGATAACTAACAGATGGACGTGCCGGTCCCAAGACAGCATACAGCCGTGCTGGTCATGGTTTTCGCGCTTTGTCTGGCGGCTTTGAGTGCGGCTTTAATGAAGCTTCTGGCAGATACCATGTCGCCGCCGCTCATCAGCTTTTTTCGCTTTGCCGGTTATTTTCTGCTGTTGCTGCCGCTTGCCTTTATTCGACATGGATGGCGAGTGCTCAGACCGCGGCGGCCCGTTGTTCAGATTATTCGAGGGCTGACTCTGGCCTTGGGAAACATGGCATTTATGTATGGCGTTCAGCATGTTGATTACGCCAACGCCGTTGCCATTGTTTATGTCTATCCCTTCATCATGATTATCTTGTCAATCTGGGTCTTGAATGAATCCGTATCACCAAAGGCCTGGCTTGGGGTTTTTGGTGGATTTTGCGGCGTTGTTCTTGTGATGCGGCCGGATGTTTCCGGGATTGATTTGAACGGCCTGTTTATCGTTTTTACTGGTTTGATGGTTGCCATACAGATGCTTCTCAATCGAAAGCTGGGCGTCATCATGGACCCTATCATGGTCGCTGTATGGGGGTCTTTGACGGCTACTGTCTTGTCGGGCTTTACACTTCCTTTTTTCTGGGACATGCCAACACATTCAGAGATGATGCTGATCGCCGGTCTTGCGGTGATGACCGCCGTTAGCCAGACATTGATGATTGTGGCGATGTCATTGGCGCCAGCAGAAAGAATTGCTCCCTTCACCTATTTTGAAATTGTTGCGGCGGTCATCATTGGCTTGGTCTTGTTTGGCACTGTGCCGGACACCATTTCTTGGATGGGTATGGGTCTGATTGTTGCCAGCGGTATTCTGGTGACAAGCATGCCGGGCGCGCTGCGCCTTCGCCGTGGTGAAAAGATCTGAGATAGCGGTTGAAACGATAATTTGCGCCCGAAGACTTTGCCGTTTTGGTTCAATCTAAAAAATGTAGCCTGTGCTTGGAGCGTTTTTGCCCCATCCGAAAAAACATACCCCTAAATGCCGATTGCAGGTCTTCAGGAAATGTTATTTTGCAGTTAACAAGCCCTCACATCATTGCAAAATCAAGGTGCAAGTAACGGCGGTTGCGCGCCCGCGCAACTAACTGAATCTGAATGTTGGGAGTGTAAAAATACCGCTATCCGGGCAGATAGTGGGTTTTGTATTGCATTTGCTGTTAGCAATTTTTCAACAAATGCAATTGTGAACCACCAACAGCAGTCAGGCTATTGTGTGCTGGTTTACATGGCCAGATTCGAGAGCAATAAAATTGTCACAAAATGCGATCGCCGAATCGCTGTTCTGGTCAACTAGGATCACGGCAATTTCGGAATCCACCAGCTTGCCAAGGGCAACATAGCATTCATCGACAACTTTAGGCATCAGCCCCAGCGAGAGTTCGTCGACAAGCAGCAAACGAGGTCGTGCCATCATTGCGCGGCCGAACGCCAGCATCTGCTGCTCACCACCCGACAAGGACCCGGCAAGCTGGGTCTTGCGATCGGCAAGTCTTGGAAAGACATCGTAAACGAATGCCAGACTGTCAGCCTGATCGGCTTTTGGGTGTGAATAGCCTCCGACGATAAGGTTCTCGAGAACTGTCAGGTCCGGAAAAATCCGGCGCCCCTCGGGAACCAGGGCAATGCCGCGCTGGCAGCGCCGGTTTGCCGCCATTTCGGTAATTGTCTCTCCGGCAAATTTAATGACGCCTGATTTTGGTGTGACATGTCCGGCTAAAGCCATGATCAGCGTTGTCTTTCCAGCACCATTGGGGCCGGTAAGGGCAAGGGTGCCACCTTTGGCCAAAGCCATATCAATCTTGTGGATGGCGATAATGTCGCCATAACCACAAACAAGATCAGCCACCTCTAACATCACACATCCTTCCCGAGATAGGCCTGCCGCACCTCAGGCATCGCCATAATTTCATCGGCTGGTCCGAGAGCGAGGCCCCGGCCATTCGCCTGAACATAAATATTAGGACACACCCGCATAACCTCAGGCAGATTATGTTCAATTAAAATGACGCTAAGCCCAGAGCGCGGTAATCCAGCAATAAGATCTGCCATTGCGCTGGCCTCGGGCTTGCTGAGGCCAGCAAGTGGCTCGTCGAGTAAAAGCAGTTCAGGTCGCAAAGCAAGTGCCCGGGCCACTTCAAGGCGTTTGAGATGGCCGAGCGGAACTTCATTCGGCCGTTTTTGCATTTCCGTACCAAGGCCAACCCTTTCAAGGAGGCTGCTAGCGGTATCGCGTTCGACATTCCGCGATCGTGCCAATAATGCATGCAAAGGGGACAGCAATTTCTGGCCGCCGACTGCCAGTGCCACATTGTCAAGAAGCGACATCTGACGTAGCGGTTTGACAATCTGCTGGCCGAGTGCCAGACCGGCATGGACTCGCTGCACCGTCGGAAGCTTCGTGATGTCCGTGCCATTGAGGCAGACTGTTCCAGATTGCGGCCTGATTAACCCCATGATAACGCGCATTAAGGTCGTCTTACCGGCCCCGTTAGGTCCGATGAAACCAAGCAGCTGATTGTCATCAAGCTCAAGGTTCACCTTTTCCAGCGCACGCAAGCCTCCGAAGGAAACAGTCACATCACTGACGGACAGCCGAGATACTTTCATGGTGCCGTACCACGTTGGAACAAGCGTCTGAGCAGGCCATCAACACCATCCGGCGCAAACCGCATCGCGCCGAATAGGAGAAGGCCATAGACGAGAAGCTTAAAATCATCGATGATTTGGAAAAATTGCGGTAGGGCAGATAGCGCCGCAGCTGCAAGGATCACACCCCAAATCGAACCAATTCCACCTACGATGACCATTGCCAGGACCGAAATTGATTCAACAAAACCGAAACTGTCTGGTCCGATAAAGCGAACCTGGTGGGCATAAAGTGCACCAGCCAGCCCCGCCCCAGCAGTGCCTGCGACAAAGGCAAATAATTTGAACCGCGGTACATTGACCCCAAGCAGGCGCGCCGTATCTTCATCCTCGGCAATGGAGTCATAGGCAAAGCCTGCCCATGATTTTCGAATCCGGATTGTAAAAATCAGATAGAGCAAAACACATGCAAGTGCCATGACAAGCAAACCCGGTCGCCCGAAGTCTGGCGCCGGAATGCCCGCGATTCCAATTTCACCGCCAAGAAAATCCTGTTTTCGCACAATGCCGGTAAACAGAAAGACAACCCCCATCGTTGTGATTGCCAGAAAATCGTGCCGCACACGAAGTGAGGCCATGCCGACGACCAAACCGACAAGTGCTGCCATCGCCATCGCCGGCAGAAAGGTCGCGACCAGGGGCCACCCTGCCTTGGTCAGGATCGCACTCGTATAGGCACCAATTCCAAGAAAGGCTGCATGTCCCAGACTCACCTGACCACAAAATCCCGTGATCACATTCAGCGAGAGCGCGAACAGGATGCCGATTGCCATATTTGTCAGAACTACAATTTCGTAATCCATGACCTTAGTCCCGCCTCAAAAGGCCCTGCGGGCGAAGCATCAGAACAATGATCAAGAAGGCAAAGGCAATCGAATCCCGGTCAAGAAGATGACCGATATAAATGGTGCCATAGGATTCGATCACGCCGAGGGCAAGAGAGGCCAGCAGGGCGCCCCTGACGCTACCAAGACCACCAAGGACAATAATTGCCAGTGCCTTATATGACGGTACCGCGCCCATTGTTGGCTCGACGAGATTGTTTAGCAAGGAAACCAGAACGCCGGCCGCACCGGCAAAGGCGGATCCAATAAAAAAACTGGCATAGCGAATGGTTTCGACATTTACACCACTACTGGCGGCCATTTTCGGGTCACCGACGGTGGCACGCGCTGCAATACCAAGCCGTGTATTCACCGCCAACCAACCAACCAGTGAGAGCAAACCAATCGCCAAAATCACAACAAGGATCCGGGCATAGCTCAGGTAAATGCTTGGAAGAATCTCAAACTGTCCTTGCAATGGAGGGGTCAGATAGGAAAGGCCATAGGCCCCAAAGACAATCCGGAACATCTCTTCCGAAGCAATGAAAACCCCGATCGATGCGATTAGGGCGATCAATGGTGTTCGGCCAAGAAGTGGTCGGTAAATCACGCGGTAGCTGGCCATTCCGACAAGCCCAACAAGCAGCATCGCAAGCATTAGAGCAAGCAAGAAACTGCCGCTATCATTTGTTACAATGACACCAATGTAGCCGCCCAGCGTAAAGAGAGCAGCATGCGCGACATGCAGGATCCTGAGAAGGCCGTAAACAAGAGTCAGGCCGAGTGCCACCAGTGCGTAGATTGCACCCTGGATCAATCCCTGGATGAGTAAATCAAGATAAAGCATCACAGATCAAAAGGGCGGCAAGCCCCTGAGCCAGAGGCTTGCTTGTAAATGCGTATAGCTATCAAACCCGGATCACTCGCTTGGTGGTGCAAGCAGGACTGGGTCGCTGATAACCGAATGACGGTGCCAGTTGCCATCTTTGACAATCTGAACCTGCACATCCTTCTTGACCTCGCCCAATGCGTTGAACGAAATCTGTCCGGTCGAGGCCTTCAGGTTTGTGCCGGCAATTGCATCACGCAAGGCGGCTCCGCCCTGTCCGCCAGACCGTGTCAGCGCATCCGCGAGAACAAGAATTGCCGTATGACCGGATGCGGCAACCATATCGGCCGGATAGCCAGCTTTCGCCGCAAAGCCGCTGATAAAGTCTTTGGTTTCGGCTTCACCCGAATCCCGGTCAAGCGATGTGGTTATCATAACGCCTTCCGAGGCGGCGCCAGCAATTTCGATGAATTTCTGACTGTCATATCCTTCCTGACCAATCACTGGCTGGGAGAGACCGGCGGCGCGCATCTGGCTGACCATCGGGCCAGCGGTGAAAAAATAACCTGAGGCATAGATCGCATCAGGATTGTCAGCCTTTATTTTTGAAATGATCGGGCCGAATTCACGATCCTTGATGCTGTATTCATATTCAGAGATGATATCAATCCCAAAATTACCGGCCTGTTCGCGGAAGCCGGCGGCCAGGGATTTCCCGAAATCATTGTTGATAGTGACCATCGCCACCCGCTTTTTGCCAAGCGTTTCACCGATCAATTTGGCACCAGCTCGGCCCTGCACTTCACCCATGAAGGATGTCCGGAACACATAATCGCCAGCACGCGTAATGTCAGGATGGATCGCGTAGGCCGATATATAGGGAACCTTGCTCTCGGCAAAAATTGTTGCAGCTGCCCGCGTTGATCCGGAATAGCTGCCAGAAACACCTGCAATCACATTGTCCTGCGTGGTCATTTTTACGGCAAGAGGAGCAGCTTCTTTTGGACTGGCCTGATCATCGTAGACAACTAGCTCCAGCTTGCTCCCATTCACGCCGCCAGAATTGTTGATCTGCTCAACGGCCAGTTCGGCACCGTGAAGCGCGGATTTTCCGTCAGCAGCAGCAAAACCGGTAAGTGGCGTGTTAAAACCGATTTTAATACTGTCAGCTGATGCCGCAGAAACCAAACCACCAAAAATAACTGATGCAACAAGCATCAGCCTCGTTACAGACTTCTTCATTGTTACCTCCCATTCCAACTTTTTGTTAACATTGATCCTTGTTATGTGCATACATAATAAGGATTTTAGACATTATTTAATTAAATGGTCAATATGCGAGGTATCCATTCCTTGCTGAGAATAGTCGTTAGCAAATTGTATCAATTGCGGTCAGGATGTTGATGATTTGCCTTCCAGTCCTGCCGCCGCCGCATCCGAGGCCCCCGGAATTCGCATTTCAAAGACATCGGTTACTGAAGTGTAATCATAGTAACCGAGCCGTGCCAACGGCCTGATCCGTGCCACATCCATCTTGCCATCAACCGTCAAAACCGAATCATCCACATGGATGCGCATCACTTCAGCATAGATCACATCAACCCACCCATGATTTGAATGGCCGCGCAGGCGATGTGTCGAAAGGTATTTGCATTCAAAATGTGCCGGACTTTCCTTTACCATCGGGCAGGGAGCATCGACTGCTTCAATTGCAGTAACGCCTGCACGCAGGAATTCATCCTCTTCAGCCGGCCATTCAACCGCAGATAGATTGACCGCTTCGCGCAAATCGTAGGTCGCCATGTTCCAGACAAACCATCCCGTTTCTTCAGCGTTCAATACGGTATGTTTGCGTGTGCCATCACTCAATTGGTTGGCGGCAAACATTACCAAAGGTGGATCAAAAGTCAGATTTTGCCATTGGCTGTAGGGTGCAAGGTTCGGGACCCCTTCCTTTGAGATTGAAGAAAGCCACCCAATCGGCCTTGGAACGGTGCAGGATTTGAAGGGTGAAAATGGCAGTGGACAGGCTTCTGAGCTGGGGGCATATTGCATGATTTTTCACCTTAATTGTTAAGGATTGAGGGCAAATTCAGCCGATGTTCGCGGGCGCAGGCCAAGGCGTCTTCATAGCCTGCATCGGCATGGCGCATAACACCGCTTGCCGGATCATTCCACAATACATTAGAGATACGCCTGTCAGCATCATGACTGCCGTCACAGCAGATAACCATGCCTGCATGCTGGGAAAATCCCATACCAACCCCGCCACCATGGTGCAGCGAAACCCAGGTGGCACCGCTGGCAGTGTTCAAAAGCGCATTTAGAAGTGGCCAGTCGGAAACCGCATCCGAGCCATCTTTCATTGCTTCGGTTTCGCGGTTCGGAGAGGCAACCGAGCCACTGTCGAGATGATCGCGACCGATTACCACCGGGGCTGATAACTCTCCATTCCTGACCATTTCATTGAAAGCAAGCCCGAGACGATGGCGTACGCCAAGGCCTACCCAGCAGATGCGGGCTGGCAAGCCTTGAAAGGCGATGCGCTCACGCGCCATATCCAGCCAATTATGCAAATGCGCATCGTCAACCAGTTCCTTGACCTTGGCATCGGTCTTGTAAATGTCCTCTGGTTCTCCGGACAGTGCGCACCACCGGAACGGCCCGATGCCACGGCAAAATAACGGTCTGATATAGGCTGGAACAAACCCAGGAAAGCTGAAAGCTGTCTCCAAACCTTCCTCGGATGCAACCTGACGGATATTATTGCCATAATCGAGGGTTGGAACACCAGAATTCCAGAAATCAACCATGGCTGCCACATGCGTCCGCATCGACGCTCGCGCTGCAGTCTCGACTTCCTTAGGGCTCGTTTCCTGCTTGGCTCGCCACTCGGCAATGGACCAGCCTTGTGGCAGATATCCGTGAAGCGGGTCATGGGCTGATGTCTGGTCGGTCACAATATCGGGCCGAATGCCACGTCTTACTAGTTCGGGGAAAATATCGGTGGCATTGCCAATCAGGGCGACTGATTTTGCCTCACCGGCAGTTGTCCAGCGATCAATCATGGCTAAGGCATCTTCAAGAGAATGAGTCTTTTCATCGACATACCGTGTGCGGAAACGAAAGTCAGCGCGCGCCTCGTCACATTCGACTGCCAAACAACAGGCACCAGCCATTACCGCGGCCAGTGGCTGGGCGCCTCCCATGCCGCCGAGCCCGGCTGTTAGAATCCAGCGCCCGGTCAGGTTGCCACCATAATGCTGCCGCCCTGCCTCAACAAAGGTTTCATAGGTGCCCTGGACAATCCCTTGCGTGCCGATATAGATCCATGAGCCAGCCGTCATTTGCCCGTACATGGCAAGGCCGCGTTTGTCGAGTTCATTGAAATGATCCCATGTCGCCCAATGCGGAACCAGATTTGAATTGGCAATCAGCACGCGCGGTGCATCGGCATGCGTGCGAAAGACGCCAACCGGCTTTCCGGATTGCACCAGCAATGTCTGATCTGACTCAAGATCGCGAAGTGATGCAACGATCATATCGAAATCTTCCCAGGTTCTCGCTGCGCGGCCAATGCCGCCATAAACAACCAGCGCATGTGGGTCTTCAGCCACGTCGGGATGTAGGTTATTCATCAGCATCCGAAGCGGGGCTTCAGTCAGCCAGCTTTTGGCGGAGATTTCTAACCCTGTAGGCGGAAATACATCGCGGGTGTTGTGGCGACTATTTTGCATTTTACACTCCTGATTCTGTTAGTGACTGCTTGTCCTGCCCAAAACACAGGGTGGCATATCAATGGCGTTGGTAATCATTTACGTTGCCCAGCAAACAGGCGAAGGTAGAGAGGGTTCAGGCCAATTCGATAGGCCAGTTCGGCTGGTTGTTCGACATCCCAGAGCGCAAGGTCGGCTCGCATTCCTGAACGCAGGATCCCGGTGTCATCCAGCCCCAGTGCCTTTGCAGCATTCCGGGTTGTGCCGGCAAGCGCTTCAGCAGGGGTCAGGCCAAACAAGGTGCAGCTCATGTTCATGGCAATCAGGATTGATGTCAAAGGTGACGAACCGGGATTAGCATCGGTGGCTAATGCCATCGGTACCTTATACGTCCGGAAAAGATCCACTGGAGGTTTTTGTGTTTCGCGCAGCGTGTAAAAAGCCCCCGGAAGAAGCACTGCAACGCTCCCTGCCTTGGCCAAAGCCAGAACATCTTCTTCGTTGGCATATTCAACATGATCGACCGAACACGCTTCATGTTTTGCTGCCAATAAACTACCGCCGCAGCGCGACAATTGCTCGGCATGAAGCTTCACCGGCAAGCCAAGCTCCTGTGCCTTTGCAAATAATGGAGCAAGCTGCTCGGCTGAAAAGGCAATGGATTCGCAAAAACCGTCAACAGCATCAACAAGACCTTCTTCATGCGCCGCCAGTAATGCCGGAATACATATGTTGGCGATGTAGTCTTCCGGCGAACCTCTGAAATCCGCCGGCATGGCATGTGCCCCAAGAAAGCTTGTGACAATGCGCACAGGGCGTTCAACGGCAAGTAACCGTGCCGCCTGCAGCATGCGCAATTCCGTGTCCCGATCTAGACCATATCCGGATTTAACCTCGATCACGCTTACCCCTTCCTTTAATAGGGCGTCGACACGGGGTAGGGCACTTCTGACAAGGTCTGCAACTGACATGGCGCGGGTGGCGCTTACGGTGGAAACGATCCCGCCTCCGGCGTTGGCAATTTCGGTATAGCTGGCACCGTTCAAGCGCATCTCGAATTCTCTCGCCCGGTTGCCGCCATGAACGATATGTGTGTGACAATCAATCAAAGCTGGTGTGAGCAGGCGGCCTTGGGCGTCGATATGGTCTATTGAGGGATCATCGACAAGATGTGGGGGTAGGTCTGCCATCGGCCCAATGGATTTGATTTGATCATTCCTGGCCAACAGGTAGCCATTTGAAAACAGGCCGAGTGGATTGCTGTACCGCGCGGCCGTTTTCATCGAAGAGGTGTGCGCGTCGAGCGTCGCAATTTCGGCATTTGTGATTAATGTCTGCATAGGAGACCTTGTTTTGCCTCAATATTTCCTTTATATGTACATACATAATAAACTGTCAACAGGAATCAATATGGCGATAATTCACGCTGAAATTGCTCTTCTTCCGGATGGCTGGAATCACAATATCTGTGTTGCAATGGCAAATGATGGGCGCATTTCCAAGGTGACCGCTGCGGATGAAATTACTGTTGCCGATATAAAGGTTGCTTGCCTGTTACCGTCGCCGGTCAATGTCCACAGTCATGCGTTTCAGCGGGCCATGGCAGGCTTGACTGAAAGGCGCGGCAAAAACCCTGGTGATAGCTTTTGGACCTGGCGTGAATTGATGTATCGTTTTCTTGATCAGTTGACGCCCGATCATGTCGAGGCAATAGCCGCAATGGTGCAATTGGAAATGCTGGAAGCTGGCTATGCGACGAATGTCGAGTTTCATTATCTACACCATGCACCAGATGGGACACGCTATGATAATCGTGCCGAGATGGCAGACAGGATTGCCGCCGCCGCTGCGCAGACCAGGATTGGCCTGACATTGTTGCCGGTGCATTATGAGTTTGGGGGGTGTGACGGACGTGCTTTGACGCGAGGTCAAATCCGCTTCCACAATGACCTTGATGGCTTTGCGGCGTTATGTAATGTCATCCAGCCAAGCCTCAAGTTATTGGCGCCAGATGCAGGCTTCGGCGTTGCCCCGCACAGTCTGCGAGCAGTCGCCAAGGATAGTTTTGCCCAGAGCCGCGCCTTGGCTGCCGGGGGGCCATTTCATATGCATCTTGCTGAGCAAACAGCTGAGGTTGATGAAGTTGTGCACCATCTTGGGCGCCGCCCCGTAGAATGGGTGCTTGAAAACATCGAGCCTGATGCAGATTGCTGTTTCATCCATTGCACGCAGATGTTGCCGCATGAAACAACGGCACTTGCGCAAACGGGGGCTGTCGCTGGCCTATGTCCTATAACCGAAGCTAGCCTGGGAGATGGGGTCTTTGACGGGGTCAACTGGCTGCAGGCTGGTGGTTGCATTGCCATCGGGTCGGACTCAAATATTCGTATTTCTCTGTCTGAAGAGCTACGAAGTCTGGAATATTCGCAGCGCCTCCGCGACCGGTCGCGCGCTGCCCTTGCGACATCCAAGCTGTCAACTGGCCGGCGTATTTTTGACGCCATGACGCTGGGCGGTGCGCAGGCCGCCGGACGAAAAACCGGGCGGATAGAAACCGGGTACTGGGCCGATTTGATGGCCATAGACACCTTAACTATCGAGGCCAGTGGATTACCAGGTGATGTGATCCTAGACAGTTTCATCTTCGCTGGAGATGATCGTCTGGTCCGAGAGGTTTGGTCGGCGGGTCGGCATGTTGTCACCGATGGCCGGCATTTTGCCCATGAGCAGATCACAAGCGCCTATCGCAGCGTTTTGTCCGATTTGCGCGACCGGCTTTAAGAGAGATGGCTTTGAACCAATCGTCGCGGACAAACTGGCAGAAGGTTATGGCCGAAGTTGAACGTCGGATTTACACCCGCGAGTGGCAGCCTGGCCAGTCCATTCCCAATGAGGCTGATCTTGCAGTGGAATTTCGTTGTGCTCGAGTCACGGTAAACCGGGCTTTGCGCACGCTTGCTGATGCTGGACTTCTGGACCGGCGACGGAAGTCTGGGACACGTGTGGCATTGCACCCGGTAAGGAAAGCGACGCTGCAGATACCACTTATTCGTAAGGAAATTGAGGCGAGCAAAAAATCGTACGGTTATAATCTGTTGCTTCAGGAACTCGCGCTGGCGCCAGAATTTGTCAGTGACCGATTTGGATTGGCAAGCGACGTATTGTTGCTTCACATCGTGGCGCTTCACACAGCCAATGGGAAGCCCTATGTCATCGAGGACCGCTGGATTAACGTAAGTGCTATACCAGAGGTCATGTCTGTGAGCTTTGCCAAACTAAGCGCTAATGAATGGCTTGTGCAAAGCATCCCTTACACGCATGGCGATATTGCGTTTGGTGTGCTGAACGCTGGCAAAGAACAGGCACGCCTGTTGGGTACAGAACCGAGTAAGGCCTTGTTTGAGATTGAGCGAACAACTTGGGACCATGCCACTGCACTGACGACAGTGCAGCTGGTTTTTCATGTAGGTTACCGGAAGCATGCGAGTCTCTGATTGGGGGCGGTTGCCTTAACTAAAACAGTTAGACCAATAGTGCCGGCGAAGGTAGCGGTCAACTTAGCTGTTGAAAATGTAATCAACTCGTTATTTGATTATAGAGGAAATAGGTGCTGGCTTTAATCTAGATACTCGTCTTCAAACCCACTTCTTAATGTTAGGGTCTTGAGCAAATCCTGCCCCCGCAACAAATGAGACCCTAAATAACTACATAATCAACGTGCAAGTAACGGCGGTTGTGCGCTCCCCAACCAAAAAAAATCACATTATTACAGTAAATAGCCACTTTATTTTTGAGGTGGCTTTTTGCGCTCTAAATTAACGAAAATTATTAAAAGAAAAATTATCGATAATTTTACTTTTAATTTTTAAAAATCGATGATTATATTTTCCTAGTTAATAATGGAGTGAGTTTGATGCGCCTTTTTTATGCGGATGATTTTCGGTTGTGTGTTTTGTCTAATCAGCAAGCCATAGACATTACGCACTTGGTGTCTGATTTGCCACATTTGTCACGTCAAGATTTAATGGTTGGACTAATCACAAATTTTGGATCTTATCGCGATAAAATTTTGCAGTTTCTAGCGACTGCTGAAGGCCCTGGTATCGAAAATGTAAAAATTAGGGCACCAATACCTCGTCCAAGAAATATAGTCTGTATGGCGGTAAATTATATGGAAGACGGAACATTGCCCGAGCCAGCGCCGATCAATGCATTTCACAAAGCGCCGAATTGCATAATTGGCCCAGGTGAGACAATGATTTTGCCTGATGTGCCTGCAAGTAATTTTGAATGTGAGGCAGAAATAGCTGTGATTATTGGTAAGCGCGCCTACAAAGTTGAGCAAGCTAGTGCAATGGACTATGTGTTCGGTTACATGCCATTTATTGATGGCTCTGCAAGAGGTTTGCCACCTGAAAGAAATGTGTTTTTTCAGGGAAAATCCCGGGAGACTTTTGCACCTACCGGACCTTGGATTGTTACAGCTGATGAAATAGACGAGCCATACAACATACCGATCAAGCTCTCGGTAAATGGCGTTGTGAAACAAAATTTCAACACATCAGATATGGCGCACAAGATCGCACGCTGTATTGAGTGGGTAAGTCATGTTCACGCACTAGAGCCCGGAGATATTTTAGCTACTGGGACTAATCATCGAGGGCTAAGTAGCGTTCAAGATGGTGATTTGATTGAATTGGAATGCGATGGAGTAGGGAAGTTGCATTTCAACATCCGAGACGATTTGAAACGGACTTGGTCTCGGGAAACAAGAAAAGAGAGGCAGGATAAAGGTTTAACCCCGCTGACTGAACAGTTAACGGGTAAATATGCCCCAAATTGAGCGATGCTGCAGCTGATAAATTTCTGGGTTTAGATTGGTATCAATATTCAAAGCAGTATCGGGGTTTAGAAAAGGGAGGAAGGTATGCTCAAAAAATATCTATCAATAAAAACGCTGCGAAATACTTTAGCTGGTCTAATCGCAACTTTTTTAGTCTCGACTAGCTCTATTGTGCAGGCGCTTGAGGAATACACTTATGTATCTCCAAGCCCCTCAGCGATCAATTCTTATCCTGTATTCGTTGCTATCGGAGAAGGATATTTTGCTGATGAAGGCCTGAAGATAAATGCAGAAGCAGTCAACGGTTCTTCAGCAATTCTTCAGGCACTTGCCTCTGGCCAGGCACAATTTGGTCGACCAGGGCCCGCACCAGTTATCATGGCTAATTCGCGAGGAGTAAATGCTGTATTCATATACAATTCTTTGCCCCGTAGTTCTTTCGGTATCTTAGTGCCTGAAAAAGCCTCTTATCAAAAACCTGATGATCTTAAGGGTAACCCGATTGGAGTTGGCACCGCTGATGGAGCTGAGGTTGGATTTGCACGAACCATATTGAATGAATTTGGCATGAGTGAGCCCAGGGATTACACATTCATCCCAGTTGGTGATGGTGGTACCGCTTTGGCAGGTTTAATGCGTAATGAAGTGGTTGCGTATGTAGGAAGTACTGCAGATCGAGCCATCCTAACTTATAGAGGAATGCCGATGAGAGACATTACACCAGATCGTTTTCAGACTCTGTTCGGTAATGGATATGCGGTAATGGGTGATTTTCTTAAAAATAACCGGAAAGCTGTTGAGGGGTTTGGTCGAGCGCTGGCGAGAGCAAATAAATTTGCTCGTGACCCTGCAAATCGGGACAAGGTTCTAGCGCACCTCGCTGCAGGAAACCCACAGGAAGGTGAAGACAAGAAGTACGCAAATGCTCTACTAGAAACAGTTCTAGCTAAGGGGATACCGCACAATATGGCAAATGGTTGGGGTTACAATGACCCAGAACATTGGCAAAAGTGGCACGACAGTTTGTTGGCAGCTGGAGAACTAAAAGCACCTTTGGCTGACATTACTAGTGTTTATACCAATGAGTTTATTAAAACCTGGAATGCTGCAAAGTGATTGCTAGAACCAAAACACAGAACTCGGCCGCCGAGAAAAGGCGGCCGATTTACACCTTGTCACAGGTGAGCAAAACATTTCCTCAGCGTCAAATACATGCTTTGGACAAGATAGATCTTAGCTTAGAGGAAGGAACATTTTCTTCAGTAATTGGTGCAAGTGGCTGTGGAAAATCTACATTGCTTAAAATCATGGCCGGCCTTTTACCACCGTCTGAGGGATCCGTAGTGCTTGATGGAACTGCTGTCACCGGGCCTCGAGCAGATATCGGTATGATGTTTCAGCAGCCGACGCTTTTTCCTTGGCGCACAGTGGTAGAAAACATTGTGCTACCCATAGAAATTAGAGATGGGAAGGCTGCAGCAAAAGCTGCGCACCCAAAAGCTCATGAGTTGTTATCAATTACTGGGTTATCAAAATTTGCCGAAGTATATCCAAACGAGCTATCTGGTGGCATGGCTCAACGGGCTGCAATTTGTAGGATGTTAGTTGACGAGCCATCTGTTCTCTTGCTTGACGAACCATTCAGCGCTCTTGACGAAATCATGCGTGATCTAATGAATATGGAGTTGCAGAGAATATGCATGGAACGCAATGCTACGGCCTTTTTAGTCACACATTCTATTTCTGAAGCCGTGCTATTGTCTGATATTGTTTACATTATGTCGCCTCGGCCAGGGCGTTTTGTCGAAAAGGTCATGATAGAGCTTCCTCGTCCAAGGACATTAGAAATGATGACGACGAAAAAATTTGGACTTTTGGTTGATAAAATTCGTAGCCACCTAAATGTGGGAGACTTCGAGTGAATAAAAACAAGGAAAACAGTTTGCATGAAAAATCGCCAGACATTGCATCTACTGTTTGGAAAGAAGAAGGCGCTTGGATTGATAGAGTTCCAAAGTCAGTTGCAATGGCAGCAATTTTTGTTATTGGGATTGCTCTCTGGCAAATTGTCATATTTTTGGGAATCGTTTCACCCATAATTTTGCCATCGCCGCTTGAGACACTTGAACAGATTTTCTTTGTAGGAAACAACCTTATTACGGGTGGCTACATGTTAAAAGCCCTTTGGATGACCTTAAAGGAAGTTTTTTACGCGTTTATTTTAGCGGTTTCGCTTGGATTTGGACTGGGAGTTTTAGTTGGCGAGACAGCGTTCGGTGAGCGCGCGGTGATGCCGTATTTGGTGGCCTTTGATGTAATGCCAAAGGTTGCGTTCGCTCCATTATTCATTGCTTGGCTGGGGTTTGGGATAGAGTCTAAAGTTGCTTTAGCAACTTACATAGCCACCTTTCCAATTGTTGTTGGAACTGCAGCTGGTTTGCATTCTGCTGATGAAAGTTCACGAATGCTGTTTAAAACGATGGGCGCGAGCAGGCTGCAAACCCTTATTAAGATGAAGTTGCCCACAGGAATGCCTCATTTCTTCACTGGCTTAAAAATAGGTTCTGTCGGGGTGATGGCTGGTGCGATTACTGGTGAATTTTTAGGTGGCGGAAAGGGTTTTGGCGAGTTAATAAGAGTCGCTTCTACCAACCTTCACACAGCTAGAGTCTTTTCATTGATTATCTACTTAAGTTTAGTTGGACTCGCCATATATATGTTCGTAGTCTGGGCGCAAAAGCGTTTCGTTTTTTGGCAAAAATCAAGCGCTGTTATTGACCCGTGATTTCTGGGTAAGGCATTGTAATTTCCAACGTGGCTTATATCAAAATTTGAAATTAAGTCTTCCCTCTTGCTATTCAGAGAACACAAAAGGTAAGCGCTAATTTTTGTTATGGAAGAAGATGACTCAATTGGCTTAAAGGTATTTGAAGCCATCAAAAATGATATCCTATTTGCTGAATTGCCCGCTGGTGTGCAATTGAGGGTTCGTGTTCTGACTGAGCGGTATGGTTGTGGTGGTTCGCCAGTTCGTGAGGCGTTGAACAAGCTCAACAGTATGGGTTGGGTGGAACGTTTCGATCGTAGAGGCTTTTTTGTAAGCTCAACGTCGAAGTCTAATTTTGAGGACATACTGTTTAACAGGTGTCATCTCGAGGCTGAGGCCCTTAGAAAATCAATTGAATGTGGTGACGATAATTGGGAAGAAAATATCGTTCTTGCTCATTTTAAGATGAGTAAAGTCCCCCGCTTTGAAAGCCAAGAAAATGCAGCTCTCAATCGGGATTGGGAAGAGGCGCACAAGGCTTTTCACATGAGTCTCCTGGCTGCATGCCAGTCCCCAATTCTGATAGATTTGTGTGAAAAATTATACGATCAAAACATTCGATATAGATTTGAGGCGAGAAAACACTCAAGGGGTGAGCGAAAAGTTTCGTCTGAGCACAATTTAATAAAGAACCTTGTTTTGTCTCGCCAAGTAGAGCAATCGATTGAGGCATTGCGGAAGCATTATCTAAGTACAAGCAAATTCATGCTCGAAGAACTTAAAATTAAAAAGCAAACCTAATTTGTTTCAGAAGAATATGTAACTAAATTTAGGCTTGAAAGCTCAAAAATGATTTTCGTTGGTTTTGCGCAAAAGCACTGCGTTTCAGATTTGCTGTATTCAAATTCAGATTACAAATCTGTACTCGAATGCTCTTATAAGTGTATTAGTTCAACGGAAGCTAGCGAATTGGTGAAACTATATATTTCAGCATAATCCAGTTGCAATTAACGGCGGTTGCACGCCCATTTATTACCTCAAACCCATTTTTTAATGGTAGGGTCTTGAACAAATCCTGCCCCCGCAACCAATATTTATTAATTTATATCAGATATATAGCAGCTTCATTTATGAGGTGGCTTTTTTGTTTTCCAAATCATTGCCGCGTTCATTGCCACGTTTAAATTGCCCATGAACCCAGTTCCATGGACCGTGGACCGCGGACCGGGGTTACTGGAGCCGTTTCTGCCTCAGATTTGGATGTCTGTTAGGGGGGCGGATACTAGGGCTAGGCTCTTGCGCCCCGAACCTTGGTTCTGGGATGGGTCAACGCAATGTAGAATTTTTTAGATCTCTAACAATAATTTTGAGAGCTTTTAAAATTTTGATCATATCTTGGCACTTAATTTGCTCTCACACTCGAGGTGTTACAAGCATACGGAAGATGACTGATTAAAATCTGGGGATTGAAAGCAAAATGGCGATAGATACAAGAGTTATCTTGCCCTGCTGGGCGCCTATGGATGTTGAAATGCAAGTTGAGGCTGGGTGTGAATACTCAGTTTTTATGGAATTAAATGGAAGTAAACTTTTAAGCCTTGTGCTGAATTACTATCGTGATATCGCTGACCGAGCAGAATTTGTTGTAGTTTTGCCAGAAACCGCGCCAAACCTTGAGTCAGAGACCGTATC
>Ga0181599_1001995_pt1 | contig 18916 bp, 19 predicted proteins | sample 041ome_3_FD_148658 | JGI IMG/M metagenome (GOLD analysis project Ga0181599, IMG submission 148658) | Coastal salt marsh microbial communities from the Groves Creek Marsh, Skidaway Island, Georgia - 041405US metaG (spades assembly) | ecosystem: Environmental > Aquatic > Marine > Intertidal zone >...
GAATAGCTGCAGTTGGTATGTTAGCTACTGTCGGAATTACAATGGCTATTGATGCGTATGGTCCTATTGCAGATAACGCTGGTGGGATCGCTGAGATGGGCGCACTGGGTGAAGATACAAGAAAAATCACAGATAGTCTCGATGAAGTAGGAAATACAACCGCTGCTATAGGAAAGGGTTTTGCTATTGGTGCTGCTGCTCTTGCTGCTTTGGCAATAATAACTGCATTTGTTCAAGAGGTTAACCACAGTCATATGTTATCAGGCAAAGAGCCAATACAACTTTTACTGACTGATACCAATGTGCTAATTGGATTGTTCATAGGTGGTATGATTCCATTTCTAGTTGGATCGCTCACTATAACTGCAGTTGGTGATGCTGCATACACAATGATTAATGAAATTAGAAGGCAGTTTAAAGAAATCCCTGGCTTGCTCGAGGGAACTGGTAAACCAGATAATCAAAAATGTGTAGAGATAGCGACAGAAGCTGCATTGAAAAAAATGGTGCTTCCAGGTGCTATTGCTGTTTTTTCCCCAGTTATTGTTGGACTTATGTTTGGTCCTGAAATGTTAGGAGGTCTACTTGGAGGTGGTCTTGTGAGTTGCATACTACTTGCTCTGACAATGTCCAATGCTGGTGGAGCTTGGGACAATGCAAAAAAATTTGTGGAGAAAGGCAACCATGGTGGTAAAGGATCAGATACTCATAAAGCAACTGTAGTAGGAGATACTGTAGGCGATCCTTTAAAAGATACCTCTGGGCCATCGATGAATATACTTATTAACGTTATGGCAATTGTAAGTCTTGTCATAGCACCACTACTATAAACAAAACAGGAGAATGTGAATGAATGTACTTTTCTTAGGTGCGCCTGGTTCAGGCAAAGGAACTCAATCAAAAAAAATTGAGACTGAATTTAATATCCCTCAAATTTCAACAGGTGACTTGTTGAGAGCAGAAACAGCATCAGGTTCTGAAATGGGAGAAGAATTAAAAAAAATAATGTCATCAGGAAAATTTGTCAGCGACGAAATTGTATTGGAATTGGTGTCTAAAAAAATATCATCCGATGATTGCAAAAATGGTTTCATTCTAGATGGCTTCCCAAGAAATTTATCACAGGCATCTAGTTTGGATACGTTGTTAACTGATCTAAATGTATCGCTAGAGTATGTTTTTTTAATAGACGTACCAACAGATCTTATAATAAAGAGATGTGTAGGAAGGGTCACATGTAATAAGTGCGGTAAGATAGAAAATGAATATTTTTCCGATATAAAAGAAGGGCATAAATGTGATGATGACGGAGTATTTGTTAAAAGAGCAGATGATAATGAAGAAACAGTTACAAACAGACTGAAAGTCTATAGCGAACAAACTGAGCCTATCATTAAATTTTATGAGGAAAAAGGAATATTACATAGAATTATTGGCGGTGAAGATGGCCCACAAAGATTAACTGATGAGATTATATCGATTATCAAAAATTGAATATATGACTGATGCGGTCATAAAATGCTATAATCCAGCATGATGAAATCAATCAGTAATCGTAAAATACTACCTTTTTTAATTTTTGCACTAGCTTCCTTTGATGCTAGCGCAAGCATAGATAACTTTTTTGATGGAATCTCGTCATCTATAGAAAAAACTCTTTCTGACTATAAATTAAAACCATTTGAAATATCTATTGAGCAAGGTCGTTTAATAGACAGTGAGAGTCTTAATAAAATTGATACCGGTTTGTCCAGAGAACAAGTTATATACCTGCTTGGAAAGCCATCGACATCAAGCCCATTCTTAACGGATCAATGGAATTACTTGTACTTCAACAACACAGATCAAAAGAAAATAAAAACCCTAGTTGTTTACTTTAAGAATGAGAAAGTCTATAAAATTTTGGTTCAAAACAAAGTCTATAAAAAACTTGGTTTAAATAAAGCGCAAGATTCTTTATTAAATAATGGGCCTATTAATATTAAAAAATTGAAAACTAATGATGATTTAAAACCCATAGTATTAACTATTGATAAAAATACAGTTTCAAGCAGTGAAATCAATGTTTGTAAAGTTAATGACTTTGAAACATTTGCAGACGTAAGAACATTGTATGATAGTGATGAAACAACGCTAGAAATAAGAGCAGACAATCAAAGTCAAACTGAAAATGAATTTAAAGCAGAGGGAAACGCTGAGGCAGAGAGAGAAAAAGATTTCTTAAAAGCTGATACCATAATCTATGATACAAAAAATAAAAATCTATCTGCACTAGGAAACGTAAAATATTTTGAGAAAGATATTTCGGTTTATTCAAATAGTGCAAACTACTCTAGTAGTGAAAGCGAGATTGATTTCTCTAAAGCTAAATATTATTTGTCTGATAAAAGCGGTTTAGGGAATGCAGATAATATTCTTATTAAAAATAATAAAGATGTAGTTTTAACAGATGGAACTTTTACTTCTTGTAGTATAACAGAACCGGACTGGGAACTGACATCTACAACTACAACACTATATAACGATATAGATAGAGGCCACTCTTATAACATGTTTCTTAAATATAAAAATATACCAGTATTTTATACACCATTTATAAGTTTTCCATTATCAGATGAGAGACAATCAGGTATATTAACACCTTCTTTTGGGTCAGCTGGAGATAGCGGTAGTTATTTATCAATTCCGTATTATTTCAACCTAGCAAAAAATTATGACTTAACTGTTGAATTAAAATCGCTAAGTGATCGAGGAATACTAATTGATAATGAATTTAGATATTTAGGGCTGAAGCAATCATCTCTAATTAATTTCACATACTTAGAAAGTGATGACGAGTTTGGTGATGATAGGTATCTATATTCAGTAAAAGATAAAAGAAATCTAATCAACACTGTAAATGGTTCAGGACAATCAAATAAAGGGATGACAATGTATAGTAGTATTTCATATAGTCGAGTATCAGATCTTGATTATTTTGATGACTTCGGAAATTCTTTAAGTACAGCAAGTCAATCAAGTGTTAAAAGAGATTTAAGGGTATATGGAGAGAAATATTTTGATAATGGACAAATAAATTATGAAATTTCTTCTATGACATATCAGCCATCTCAAGTTGGAGTTTCAGAGCAATATGAAACTAGCCCATCGATACATCTCAACTATAGTAATATCGGAACAAATGACAAATATAAATATCACATCAAGACAAGATTTGATGAATTTAAACATAAAGATAGTGCTAAGGTTGAAGGAAATAGATATGTAGTTTATCCAAGCATACAAACACCCATAATAAGAGAAGGTTGGGAGTTACATCCAAAATTAGGAATCAGGTATGTTGATTATAGTCTTAATGGCTCGTTGAGTTCAAAATCTAAAACTACACCAATAGCTAGTCTGAGGGGTAAATTATATTTTGACAAGCAAATAGGAAATAGATTATACACGATGGAACCAGAAGCATATCTACTATACATTCCTGTGGGTAACCAAGACGATAATCCTATTTTTGATAGCGGACTAAAAGAATTTAAATATTCTTTATTTTCTGAGAATAAATTTTATGGAGAAGATAGACTTAATGATGCTAAACAATTAGCTTTAGCACTAACGCATAGAATAATTGATGAGGAATCTGGTGACGAACTGTTTACAGGTACAATCGGTCAAATATTATACTTTGATGACCGAGATGTTCACTTGACGTCTAGTACTAAACAGCATTCTGATGCATCAAATATAATTGGCTTAGTCAGTGCTCAAATTAATGAAAAGAGTCTCGTATCTTTTGGATCTGTTTTTAATCCCCACTCTGGACATGGAATGAGAAATGCATTCAGATACCGTTATGACAATAGTTCTGGTTTAAGAAATAAAATTTTTAATGTTGACTATAGATTCGTTCGTGGTGACGAAGAAGAAATAGACTTATCTGGGGTATACTCATTTAATAAGAATTTCTCAGCTGTTGGAAAGTTTAATTACTCATTCTCAAATAATCGAAGTAATGCGGAAGACTTGATTGATACCATGTTTGGTATAGAGATGAATAGCTGTTGTTATGCTCTAAAAATAGTTGCGAGAGATTATTGGACTGGTACGAAAAAAGACAATATTATATATTTTGAATTCTTGCCTAAAGGCTTAACTACATCGAATAATAGTACATCAAGACTTCTAAGAGAGGGTATACCTGGATATGAGGATAGGACTCAATATGAATAAGTTCATAAAAATAGTAATCTTTTTAACACTGATTATTAGCAATCCATCATTTTCTTACCAGGATAAAATTATTGCAATTGTAAATGATAATGTAGTTCTAGAATCAGAGCTCATTGAAAAACTCGGCGCCATTAATTTAGAGAAAATAAATAAGCTTCAATTAGCTAAAATTAAAAATGATATATTGGACAAGCTGATAGAGGAGTTATTATTAGAACAAGCTGCCAATAGACTAGGTATAAACATATCAGATACTGATTTGAGAAATACAATTAAACAGATTGCAGAAGGTCAAAACTTAACAGTATTACAACTTAAAGATGCAGTAGAAGCACAAAATATAGACTACCTCAAATATTTAGACAATCTTCGGAGGAAAGTGCAGATTCAAGAATTATATAGAACACAATTTACTAGTAGAGCATATGTGTCTGAAGAGGAGTTAGAGAGTTACTTGAAAAAAAATAACTTAGCAAATGAAGTAAATGTCAAATTAAACCTTACTGAATACCTCATAGAAGATGAAAGTAAAAAAATAGATTCAGCCAAAATGCACATCATTGTAAGTAGTATCATACAAAACGGTCACAATGATACAAAGAAAAGATACCCAAATTATGAAATTATTGTTAATAAAATGGATAATGTTCTACTAAAGGACCTTCCAGATATTTATCAAAATAATTTGAAAATTCTTGATGCAAAAAAGTTCAGTAAATCTTTTAGAACGGGTAGAGGGCATGTTTTATTGAAAGTAGATAGTAGTAATCTTTTAATTGAAGAGTTCAAAGTAAGTCATATATTAATGAAAACTAATCCAATGGAAGATAGTAGTGATATTAAAAATAAATTTTATGAAATCAAGAATCAAGCAAAAAAAAATAATAATTTCTCAGACTATGCAAGAAAATACTCTCGAGATACTGCTTCTGCAGTAAAAGGTGGCTCATTGGGATGGATTGAAGAAAGACTAGTTGTACCCGAATTTGGCTCTGTCATGAAAAATTTAGTAATTGGAGAGATTAGTGAACCTTTCAAAACTCAATATGGATGGCACATAATATACTTAGAAGATAAGAGAATTAAAAATATTGCTGATAATATAATTCGAAATAAAGCAATAAATATTCTCAAAGAAAGAAAGGTTCAGATAGCAAAAAAAGAATGGCTTACAAAACTAAAAGATCAAGCATACATCGAAATTGTTGAATGAATAAAAATATAGCAATTACCCTTGGGGATCCTGGAGGTATTGGCCCTGATATAGCTGTGATGATGGCTGAAAAATATATAAAGAGCTATCATATTATAATAACTGATCCTAAATTATTAATAGAAAGTTCTAAAAGTTTGAAGATAAAGATAATTATCAATGAGCTTAAAGATATCAATGATACCCCGTTAAAAAAGAAGGGAGTCTTAAATGTACTGCCTATAAAATTAATAAAAAAAAATAAACCAGGGTTTATGAATCCTGATAATGCTCCTTTTGTAATTAATGCAATTGAAGTAGCTGCAACAGGATGTCTGAATAAAAAATTTGGAGCAATGGTTACAGGTCCTATATCTAAATATATTCTTAATGAAGGTGGTTATAAAATTTCTGGACACACAGAGTTTCTTGCAAAAATATGTAAATCTAAATCAATAATGATGTTGATGAATGATAAATTGAAAGTAACTTTACAAACTATCCATATTCCTCTTCATAAGGTATCAAAAGATATTACTAAAAAAAGCATCATAGATAAAATTACAATTATAAATAATGATATGAAAAGTAAGTTTGGATATAAAAAACCTAAAATACTTGTTTGTGGACTAAACCCTCATGCAGGTGAAGATGGAATTTTGGGCGATGAGGAAATAAAAGTGATCAAACCTGCAATTAAATCATTAAGACAAATGGGCATTGACATAGATGGCCCAGTCCCTGCAGATACTGCGTTCATTGAAAAATTTGTTAATCAATATGATGTAATACACACAATGTATCACGATCAGGGTTTACCTGTTATAAAGTATGACGATTTTAGTAAGACTACTAATGTGACACTTGGTCTACCAATAACGAGGGTATCAGTTGATCATGGTACTGCTACAGAACTAGTTGGTAAAGGAACGGTAAATATATCAAGCTTTGTACAAGCGCTTAAAGTCGCTCGAGATATTTCAAAAAGTGCATTATAAAAAGAAACTTGGGCAACACTTCTTAGTTGACCAAAACATAATAAATAAATTAGTAAGGTTCATAGCTCCGAATAAAGATGATGTAATTTTAGAAATAGGACCTGGAGATGGAGCATTATCCAAATCAATTATTCCATTAATTAAGAGGTTTTATCTTATAGAAAAAGATAAAGATTTATTTGATGAACTTTATCTACTTTTGATGCAGAACAAAAATGGCGAGATTATTAACAGTGATGTTCTAAAATTTGATTTTACCTCAATCCAAGAAAAATTCAGGGTTATCGGTAATCTTCCATATAATATATCAACAGAAATAATATTTATGGTATGTAAAGTATGCAATATTATTGATATACACTTTATGTTACAAAAAGAAGTGGTAGATAGAATGATCGCAAATCCTAATACAAAAACTTACGGAAGACTAAGTGTAATGACACAAGTCTATTTCCAAGCTACTAAGTTATTTGATATATCAGAAAACGTTTTTGCGCCTAAACCAAAGGTAAAATCTTCATTTATACGATTGTTACCTAAAGAGTACATTTTTAATGATAAAAAACATGAGGACATATTTTACAAAATTGTAAAAAAGGCGTTTGAAGGCAGAAGAAAAATGATTAGAAGTTCCCTTAGTGAATATTTCGAAGAAAAAGATTACGATACAATCAAAATAGATTCTAAAAAAAGAGCAGAAAACTTAAGCATTAATGATTATTTACTTCTAAGCCGTTATGTTCATAAAAATTAGTTCATTCATATTATTTTATAATTTCCTCTATCATTATTTTAAGTTCTTTATTTGGTATCTCGGGGATAATCAAATTCAAATTGAACTAGCATTGTATAAAGGATTGTTGGCTTTTTTATCAGGATTATTATTTATAATGTTTATTCATTTTGTATTTTTTCCAAAAAAGATTTTAGATGCTCCTCAAATTAAAACATTCCCGCCATTGATAATGCTTTTTTCAATAAATTTAGGATTTGGAGTTGGTATATATAATTTATATGTGTCTCAGTTATATTCTCTTCCAAGTTTTCTTAATTTCTTAAGATCAACAGAATTAGGAATTGTTTTGATATTAACGTCGTTTTTACTCATCTATTTGTCAGTAAAATTATTCAAATTTCACCAAGAAGATCCAAATCCCACAACTAAATCAAATACACTAATAACAGAAGGGATTTTTAAATACATTAGGAATCCTATGTATCTGTCATTAGTATGCTTCCAACTTAGTATTGGCTCATTACTTAGTTTCCTTCATATAAGTTTTTTTTCGCTTTTTACGTTATTTATCTTACATTTTTTTATAATAAAGAAAGAGGAATCTTACTTAAGAGATAAATTCGGTGAACAATATATCATCTATACACAAACTTCAAGAAGATGGATTTGATTGTAGCTTGTTATACTCTGGAGTATATATAAGTTTCTCGTCCTTGAATGCCAAGGTGTAGCTACAGTCTTTTACGATCTTATCTGAGATAATCAACCTAGATAGCTCATTTTCAATCAAGGCTTGAATCTTTCTTTTTATAGGCCTAGCTCCATATGTATTATTTTCTCCGATATTGGAAATATTATTAACAACTGATTGATCAAATGAAATATTAATATTTAATTCATTATTTATTCTATTGGAGAGACTATTAAGCTGTCTAATGGTAATCTTATAAAGGTCTTCTTTAGATAGTTGGTTAAAAGCAATAATATCGTCTATTCTATTTATAAACTCGGGCTTGAAACTAGCTTTTATGACTTCTTTTATCTTTTCTTTGATATTAATTTGTGATTGAGAAAAGTATTCTGCTCCAAGATTAGAAGTCATAATGATGATTGTATTTTTAAAATCAACTACTCTGCCCTGCCCATCCGTTAATCGTCCATCATCAAATACTTGAAGAAGTATATTTAGTATTTCAGGATGAGCTTTTTCAATTTCATCAAGTAGTATCACAGAGTAAGGTTTTCTTCTAATTATTTCTGTTAATGCGCCACCCTGATCATATCCAACATAACCTGGAGGTGCGCCTATAAACCTTGAAGCATTATGTTTTTCAGAAAATTCAGACATATCAAATCTTACGAGAGAATCTTGATTATCAAATAGTGCTAGAGACAATTCTTTTGTGAGTTCTGTTTTACCAACTCCAGTAGGACCTAAAAATAAAAATACACTATTAGGCCTATGTGGGTCTGATATACCAGCTCGTGATCTTCTAATTGCATTACTGACAGACCTTATAGCATTGTCTTGTCCAATAACTGAAAGAGCTAACTGATTATCAAGATTTAATAATTTTTGTTTCTCAGACATCATCATTGTAGACACAGGGATACCAGTCCATCTTGCAACAACAGTAGCAACTATTTCTTCTGTAACTTTATTGCGAAGCATATTTAAACTCTGATTATCAGTTTTCTCTGAATCTTTGATTTTATTTTCTATTGTTGGTATTACTCCATGTTTAAGTTCTGCCATTTTCATTAAATCAGAATTTCTTTTAGCTGTATCTAGGTCTCGTCTAGCTGACTCTAATTGAGTTTTTAACTCATTGGCAGCCATTAGTATTTCCTTGTCTTTAGTCCAAACTTTTTCTAGCTCATTATACTTAGCTTCCAATTCTCTTAGTTTATTTTTTATTTTACCTTTTGCATCTTCACCATCTTCAGAGTTCTTATCGAGGGCTTTTTCTTCTATCTTTAAAGTGATTATTTTTCTTTCTAGTTCATCAAGATTTTCTGGTTTAGAGTCAATTTCAATTCTTATTAAACTGGCTGCTTCATCAATAAGATCAATAGCTTTATCAGGTAAGTTCCTATCTGGAATATATTTTGTTGATAACCGAACTGCAGCAATAATAGATGAATCTAAAATTGATACGCCATGATGAATTTCATATTTTTCTTTTATACCTCTTAAGATGGCAATTGTATCCTCTTCAGACGGTTGTTCGATTAAAACTTTTTGAAATCTTCTCTCAAGTGCTGGGTCTTTTTCAATATTTTCTCGGAATTCATCAAGCGTGGTAGCTCCAATACAGTGCAGCTCCCCACGTGCTAATGCTGGTTTCAACATGTTTCCAGCGTCCATAGATCCTTCAGTTTTTCCTGCACCAACCATAGTATGAATTTCATCTATAAATAATATGTATTGATCTCTATTTTGTTCTATTTCTTTAATGACAGTTTTTAATCTTTCTTCAAAATCACCTCTAAATTTAGAACCTGCCAGCATTGCAGCAAGGTCTAATTGCATAATGATTTTATTCTTTAATCCAGATGGAACCTCATTATCTATTATTCTTTGAGCTAAGCCCTCGACAATAGCAGTTTTACCAACACCAGGTTCTCCGATGAGGATGGGATTATTTTTAGTTCTTCTTTGAAGAACCTGAATAGTTCTTCTAATTTCTGTATCACGTCCTATTACCGGATCAAGTTTACCTTGACTAGCTCTGTCAGTAATATTGATTAAATATTCTGATAATGAATTTATAACATTTTCAGCTGATGGTGAATCAATTTTATTATTCGCTCTATCTAATGAAATTATTTTTTCTAATTCAATTACATTAATATCAAGTTTTTCATGAATAAAATTTGACCCTTCTTTATCCTCTAATATAGAAAGTGTAATTAAATCAGATGCGACAAATTTATCACCTAATCTAAGAGCTTTTTTATGTGCATCATTTAATATTTTTGCTAGATTATTTGTAATTTCTATTTTATCAATGTGACTGTCTGAAACAGGTAATAGATTAATCTTGTCTTGAATAGCTTTATTAAACTTATTCATATCAATACCAAATTTCTCAAGTAGTGATTTACCAAGACAAGAGCTTTCAGTTATTGAAGCAAAAATATGTGCTGTATCAATATATAAATTTTTGTTAGTTTGAGCTTTTCCCTGAGAAAGAGTAAATATCTCTCTAACTTTATCGGTAAAATTAATTTTATTTATATCCATACAGTGAATGTAGGGATTAATATTAAAAAAACAAGATTAGTGGGTATTAATGATTATGGTTATGGTGATTATGATCGTTATGAGATGTTTCTTGTCTCATATCAATCACCGTAAATTTGAGCATAAATCTTCTTTCAAGAGAATCTTGAGCAATCATAAGAATTTGCTCTCCAGCTTGAACGTCACGACGAGGTCCTATTAACATTAGATGAGCTCCGCCAGGTTTAAGCTCTACACTAGAGTTAGCTGGAATTAATATTTTAGATACTTGTTTCATTTTAGCAGAACCTGATCTACTTTCAGTGATATGCATTTCTACGCTGTCATAAACGGGGCTAGTAAAATTATGAAATTCAAGATCTTTATCAGATGTGTTTGTGAATTTCACATAGCCTGCATTTACAGAAGCGCTAGCAGGAGCAAGTGGTATTGTAGCTCCTATAATCTCTAATTCACCTTGAGTATCTCTACTTGGATCTATCCCGCTCATAAAAGCCATAGATGATAAACTGAAAGTGAGTAAAAATATTAGGTTAGTAAATCTCATTGAAATAAAGTATTACATATAAAATTATCAATTTCACTTGATATTTAATCCATATGAAATATATTTTTTTAATATGGATAAACAACTTCTAAAAATACTCGTCTGTCCTAAATCAGGTGGAATGCTCGAATATGATGAAAAAAATAATGAACTTGTATGCAAGGAATCTAATTTAGCCTATCCTATAGTAGATGACATACCTATAATGCTAGTAGATAAAGCAAGAAAAATATCAAACGAGGATTAATATGGCTAATGGTAAAATAAATACAAAGATTAAGGACATGACTATAGAATGCACTGATAATAAAAAGAAAAGATTATATGACTTTCTAGATAAAAAATTAGTTCTATACTTTTATCCCAAGGATATGACTCCGGGATGTACAACTGAGAGCATAGAGTTCAATGAAAATCTTCAAAAAATTAAACGTCTTAAAGCAAATGTCGTTGGTGTTTCTAGAGACAAAATAAGTTTACATGAGAAATTTATCGATAAACATAGTTTCAAATTTCCATTAATATCAGACACTGAAGAAAAGTTATGTAATAGCTTAGATGTAATAAAAGAAAAAAGCTTATATGGAAGAAAATATATGGGTGTTGATAGATCAACATTTATAGTTGACGAGAATGGGAAAATCTTACACTCTTGGCGAGCAGTGAAAGTAAAGGGGCATGTAGACGCAGTAATCAGTAAACTCAAGGAGTTATCATGAAATTAATTGCCTTGCTATTATTTATAATGATTGTTCTAACATTAATTAATGGCTTAGTGTTCATGAAAAAACTCATTAAATTACAACAAGAAAATAATCAGCTGTTAAAAAAAATATCAGAAAACAAAACAAGTGAATATAAAAATGAAAATGCGCCAATGCCTCATACGGAATTAGAAAAATATAAAACACAGTTTATGCAAAATCCCTATCAACCACCAAAATAATGACTGATACGATTTTTACTAAAATAATTAATAAAGAAATTCCAGCTAATATAATTTTTGAAGATGAATTATGTATAATTATTGAGGATATCAGCCCGCAAGCACCGTTACACTATTTAGCAATACCAAAAAAAGAAATAATAGGTGTATCAGATTTAGATGATAAAGATATCGACATTATGGGTCACCTTATGTTGACTATCAAAAAGCAAATGCAAAATATTAATGTGTCTAACTATAGATTAGTTATTAATAATGGAAGTGAAGCTGGGCAGACTATTTTTCATCTTCACATACATATATTAGCAAATAGGACTCTTGGCTGGCCGCCAGGGTAATTATTTTTTTTTGAAAAATGAAAGAAATTTATCTAAAGCATCCTGGAATGGATTCACTCTGAGTTTCTCAGACTCAACACTGATCTCATCTATACACTTAACTGATCTAGCAGGATAAGGACCATGAGCAGTTTCCTGATAAAGCGCTATTAAATCAAAACCTTCCTCAAGTGTATGACCTATCTCAAAGTTTTCATCTCTAGATTGGACCTGACCTTTCATAAGAGTTGGCATAAGTGCTAAGTAAATTGGTTCGCAATTGTTATCTTTCGATCTTTTCACAATATTGTCATCGTGTATCACTTTAGAATCAAGTTCGATCATAGAGTAGTCACATTCTATAAAGAAGTCATCTAAGTCTTCAGTCGCATGACCATTTTTAATTCTTACACAAACTTTTATACTATCAGCTAATTTAGACTTAATAGTTTTAAAAAAATCAATACCATTAGATACATCAAATGTCATAATCTCTGGAAGTACCTCATTTCCAAAATTAATATAATCATCCGAATTTTTATCATCAGTATCTAGATAAATTGATGTAGAAAGATTTCGCTTCTTTGATTGTTCTCTAAATATATCTATTCTTGATTTTGCAACATCATTTCCATCGCTATAAAGTACACGTGCTATGTCTACTCCATCTGTCCATTGTCGAGCTATCCCGGCCATCAACATAGTAATTAATTCTTTGTCGTTATCAGTTGAAGGGCCTAAAGTTGCTATAATGAGACTAAGTCTGTGTCTTTCGGAATTTGTCATCCAATCAGTATATCAGTAATGTTAATTAAAATGATAGAATGAAGTATGAATTTGGAGGCATTAACAACACTAAAAGTATCGTTTTTCTTGTTAGGATTTTTTGTTTTTTTTCTTTTAGAAACATACTACCCAAATAGAAAATGGACTACGCCAAGATATAAAAGGCTTCTTTTTCACATCGTAATTGCAGTTTTTAATAGTGTACTTATGAGAATACCAATTATTTTTATTTTAATGCCTATATTAATCCTTGTAACAGAATCTCAATACGGACTGTTATTTATTTTTTCAGATCTAGATTCTATCAAATTTCTATTAAGCTTTATTGTTCTTGATATATCACTATATTGGTGGCATCGGTTTAATCATACGAATCAATTTCTTTGGAAATTTCACTATGTTCACCATGTAGACACACATATGGATGTTGGCACATCAGTACGCTTTCATGTTGGTGAGTTAATATTATCCACAATGTATAAGGCGATTATAATATATATCTTTGGTATCACAGTGGCGGAATATCTTTTTTATGAAATACTATTAGTACTATCTATACAGTTTCATCACAGCAACACAAAACTTCCGGCTAATTTAGAAAAAGTAATATCAAAGATTCTAGTCACGCCACAGTACCATACGAATCATCACACAACTGCTCGTAAATCAAGAGAAGCAAACTATTCGAGCATACTAACAATTTGGGATAAACTTTTTTTATCATATTCTGATGCTAAAGAAGAAGAGAGGCTTCATATGGGCTTAGAAAATAGGGCGTTAGAGCTTAAGTTAGTCGATAATATAATTTATCCATTCAAAAAAGACGTTGACAGACAATAATCATAATGTTTGAATAAGGTACGCCTATTTGACATCAGCTTGCAGGCGTAAAAGAGCTAAAGCGATCGGTAACCATCATAGCTCTGCTTGATGGTTTTTTTTTGGCATTTGAACTCTAGATTGTGTGCCAATACTGATCAGTATAAACACTAAAGAGGAGAAAATAATGAGCAATCATGAAACAAATATTGAACTCGATAATCCATTGAGTTCGGCTAAGATTGGTGCATATTCAGGATCGATCAAAGCTAAATTTTATAAATCAGGTAAAGTTTTCAAAGGTATACCCGCTGTTGATATTCATAGTGAACTTAGATCTGTACTATGTAATAGCAAAGTTAAAATACAACCATATAATGTTACGTACAAAGATGGTCAATTGCAGATTGACTTACCTAGTAACATAAAAGGTAGTCTTGCTAATTTAATCTTAGTAAAAACGCTTACAACCGTAGGTCTAAGATATAAATGTGTTAGTTGTAAATTAGAACTGAACAATCTGACTAAAGCTATATGTTTTCATTACTAAAATAAAAACACCCCCTCATTTGAGGGGGTGCATCAAGTCCATTTGATCCTTGATATTTCCTATATTAGTTTTCTATTGGGAAAGAAAGTTCATCATCCTTGAATGAAGTTCCTTCATAACCAACTTCTTTGTTGATTCTAGTCGCAATTGCTTTTTCTTCATCTGTTGCGAATTTTGTATCCCAAGTTGCTAACCTTTTACGCATGTACCAGTGCCATAGTGGTGGTACTAATGCAAGGGCGAAAATTGTGAAGTAACCCCAACCTGTGTTTGGTGCACCTACATTTTCAAGCTCCCAGAAGTGTGTTTCTCCACGATCATGGTGGTCTGCTTGACGACCAATTTCGATAAAGAACCAACTTGTGAACAATGTGTTGTTATCCCAGTTGTGACGATAGTCAATAGGTTGGTCTTTTACACGTACTAAACCGTAATGCTCTAGATAGTTCAATGCTTCAAGTTCAAAGTTTGAAATTACCCATACAGTTGCAAGTGCTGCTATACCAATCCATCCGCCAGCCATGAAGAATAATACAGCTGATGGTACTGACATCATGTAACCACGAATCCAACGGTTTTGCCATGAAATGAATGGGACTCCCATTCTTGAAAGTCTTTCTTTCTCCATGTTAAACACGAATTTTGATTGTCCTAAATATGATAGTAAGTAATGACCATAAATTGTACGACCGCGTGGTGCAGTTGCAGGATCATCTTCACTAGCAAGTTCTAGGTGATGGTTGTATACGTGTGCGTAACAGAAATGAGCTGAACCTGAAAGACCCATTGTCATTCTTGAAATGATGAATGCAAAGCCTTTACAATGTGAAAGTTCATGTCCGTAAATGATTCCTATACCGGCAAAAATACCAGTTGAAAGAACAGCACCGATTAAATCTAATGAGCTAATTCCGCTGTATACAGGGATTAGATTGAACCATATTGATGTTACTTCTACAGGTACTCCTGTCATAAATCCGTTTACTCTCCATGCAAGTGCAAGTTGTAGTAATACGAATACTGGTAACATTAAATACATTACCATGTTTTGGAATGCTGGTGATGCTTTAGTTGTACCATCATCTTTGTGCATTGCACTTGATGCTTGTTTGCGAAGTATAGTATCAACTACGACACCCACTCCTAATAAAGCTACACCGATCCAAGAAAGTAATCCACCTGCTAATACACCGAAAAATGTTACCAAAATCAGTGATGGTGCAAGCAAATACTTAACGTTTGCTAATATTGTTGACATTATTGCCTCCTTTGTCCGCATTTTGTCAAATTAATAGTAGATAAGAGTATTAATATATAAGATTTGTCTAATATATTTATACTTTGTCCACTTACTGTCCATAACAGTATTACAGGAAAATAGTTCTGTCAACATTATTTTTAGAATTTATCTAGTATCTTTGGGGTTTACTTTTTAGAGTATTTTTTCTTGAATTTAGCTACTCGACCCTCTTTGGTTTCTATGCGGCCTTTACCGGTGTAAAAAGGGTGTGACTCTGATGATGTTTCAACCTTATAAACTGGATATTCCTTACCATCTTCATACGTCATTGTTTCAGTTGTTTTAACTGTAGAAGAAAGTAAAAAACTTTTATTACATGTCACGTCATGAAATATGACCGGTTTATAATCTGGATGTATATCTTTTTTCATAATCAGGACTGTAATATATCACATTTTCTCAGAAAATTAAGAGCTATGTGCTATAAAATAGTTTATGGATATAGTTCAAATAACTGACCTGCACATTGCGAAAGATATTAATCAGGAAAAGAACAACTGTGTGCCCTATTCAAGGTTATATAATACGTTAGAGACCATTAAACTTAATCATAAGAATATTGAATATTTAATAATTACAGGTGACTTATCAAATGATTACTCATCGGAATCATATCAACATATCAAAGAACTTTTAAAAAGATATAAATTCAAGATATCATTGCTGCCTGGTAATCATGACGACTTTACTTTAATTAAGTCGCTGCAAGACGATCAAATATCTATAGGTAATATAGATTTGTCTAATGCTAATGCTTTAGCCTATAATTTTGATACACATGTTCCTAGCATGGTAAATGGTAAGCTTAAAAAAAGCCAAATACATGATCTGATAAAAAGTTTAGATATGTTGGATATGGCTAAGAATGTCTTAATATTCACACATCATCCGTTAAAACCGATAGGATCAAAGTGGATTGACAGACATATTTGCGAGAATAGTGAATTACTGATTAATGCTTTGCAGTCATACGAAAATCTCAGTTTTAGTATATTTTCTGGTCATGTTCATCAAGAGTTTCATTTAAAAATGGGCAATATTGAATTTTTTACAACACCTTCAACTTGCTATCAATTTGAAGCATTATCTGCTGATTTTAAAGTTGATGAAAATTTGTCCTATGGTTATCGTGTAATAACATTACACGATAAAACCATAAGCACTAAAGTTCATAGGGTTCTGACTTAGTTATAACTTGACTCTCCATGATCTGATATATCAATACCAGTCTCTTCATTTTCACTACTAACCCTAATATTACCAGTAAATATTTCAACAATTTTTATTGATACAATTGTGAAAATACCACACCAAATAATGGTAAACACAACACCAAAAAGCTGAATCATGAACTGGTCAGAAATAGAATTTTCTAAACCCAATCCGCCAAATTGTGATGATGCAAATACAGCAGTGAGTAATGTACCTAAAATACCGCCAACACCGTGTACAGGAAATACATCTAAAGAGTCATCTATTTTTAACTTGTTTTTAATATACTGAGTAGCTTCATAACAAATTAAACCAGCCAGTATACCTATAGCAAGTGCTCCCATTGGGCCAACAAATCCTGATGCAGGTGTAATAGTTCCTAGGCCCGCTACCATACCAGTAACTATTCCTAAAACACTTGGTTTTCCAACCTTAACCCATTCCCTAAACATCCATGCAAGAGAACCAGAAGCAGCTCCAATGTGAGTTACAAGCATGGCCATGCCTGCAGATTGATCTGCAGCAAGAGCGGAACCAGCATTAAAACCAAACCAACCTACCCATAGCATAGATGCTCCAGCAACAGTCATACTTAGATTATGAGGAGGCATAGGAACTGATTGAAAGCCATTTCTGTTGCCCAAATAGATTGCAAGTATAAGTGCCGCGACACCTGCGTTTATGTGCACAACTGTTCCTCCAGCAAAATCCATCACGCCTATTTCGCCTAAGAATCCACCGCCCCAAACCATATGACAAATTGGAGCATAAACCAAAACCATCCAAATTAAACTGAAAAGAAACATTGAGGAGAATTTCATTCTCTCGGCAAAGCCACCAACAATTAATGCTGGGGTAATAATTGCAAACGTCAATTGAAACATTACGAATACTGATTCTGGTATATCACCAGACATGGAGCTTATTGATAAGCCGGCTAAGAATGAATTATCTAATCCACCAATATATGAATTCATTGATCCTCCATCACCAAATGCAAGACTATACAGAAAAGCAACCCACATAATACTTACTAGACACGCCAGACTAAAACATTGCATTAATACAGATAGAACATTTTTACTTCGAACTAATCCTCCATAAAAAAAAGCAAGTCCTGGTAATGTCATAAACAATACCAGAGCAGTAGATGTTAGTATCCATGCAGTATTAGCATTTGATAGGGCGCTCTCTGCATAGGCCCCATCTGAATGGAGTGCTGCAAATAACAGTGCTGTAGCACTAAAAAAAAATTTTTTAATGTTCATTATATTTTCCTCATTAGTTAACCATATTGATGCAATAATTGTGCCAAAATAGTGCTAGTAGGAGATATATAAAAAAGTTTGTAAATAGTTCGTTTCTACATTATTTTGTTCTTGTACAGTAATTATTATTTTTTATTAACGCATTATTATTAAACATGATGCACAAATTATGAGCATTAATACTATAAAAGCTGATATTCTCATTGTAGGAGCAGGTCCGTCTGGTTGTATGGTAGCAAATACTCTACGTGAAGCAGGAAAAGATGTGTTGATAATAGACAAGCATACTTTTCCTAGACATAAGCCGTGTGCAGGAGGCCTAACTCCCAAGACTGTGAACTTGCTTCCATTTGATATAAAGCCGCTTAAGCAACATGATTCAGAAAAAATGCTATTCAAATTTACTAACGGGAAAACTGTTGATTTAAATCATGCTACAGGTGCGTGCAAAATGGTTGTTAGAGAAGAATTTGATAACTATTTTTTTAACTTTGTGAAAAAGAAAGGTGTGAGGTTCATAAATGATAAAATTATGAGCATTCAAGAATCAAATAAAAATATAGTGGTGAAAACAAATGGTGATGATATCCAATGTAATTTACTAATTGGAGCTGATGGTGCAAATAGTACTGTAAGGAGATTGTCCTCGAACTTAAAATTCAAAAACCCTGTATTTGCGTTTGAGGGTCTTGTAGATAAAAAAATTTGTAAGGCTGATATACCAACAAAATTTATATTTAATCGACTTGGTTATGGATGGATATTCCCTAA
>Ga0181599_1002013_pt1 | contig 18795 bp, 17 predicted proteins | sample 041ome_3_FD_148658 | JGI IMG/M metagenome (GOLD analysis project Ga0181599, IMG submission 148658) | Coastal salt marsh microbial communities from the Groves Creek Marsh, Skidaway Island, Georgia - 041405US metaG (spades assembly) | ecosystem: Environmental > Aquatic > Marine > Intertidal zone >...
CGCAATACATATTGCAACTGAAGGACCCCTTGGTTTTATGGCAAGAAGACATTGTATAAAAAAAGGTTTAAAGTTTACAACAAGTTTTCATACAAGATTTGATAAATATATGAAACTTTATATGCCTATCATTCCAGCTAAATGGTCAGAAAAATTTTTATGTAATTTTCATAATAAAGCTGAAAGAATTTTAGTAACAACAGAGTCTATGCGTGATGAGTTAATAGCGTTAGGTATTGATAACAATAAAATGGTTACATGGACTAGGGGAGGTAATCATGGAGCATTTAAAAATCCTGTTAAAAGAGATTTGCCTTATAAAAGACCTATATGGATATATGTAGGGAGGGTTGCAGTTGAAAAAAATATTAAAGCATTTTTAGATCTCGATCTTGAAGGCACCAAGTTAATTATCGGCAAAGGACCTGATTTAAATAATTTAAAAAAGAAGTTTCCAAAAGATATTTTTTTAGGTGAGAAAACCAATGGAGAATTAGCATCCCATTTTGCATCGTCTGATGTATTTGTATTTCCAAGTAAAACCGATACTTTTGGTATTGTTGTTTTGGAATCATTAAATTGCGGTACACCTGTTGCAGCTTATCCTGTGCCAGGACCTAAAGATATATTAGGAGGAACTAATATTGATACTCTAGATGATGATTTGAAGGCTTCTGCTTTAAAAGCTTTAAAAGTAAGTCGTCAAGATTGTCTTGATTTTGCAAAAAAATATTCATGGGAAGAAACAGCAAAAATATTTTTTGATAACATATCCCCTAATTAATTTTTAATACTATAGATCTTAGTTTATCCACTATTTGTTTATTACTTAATTTTTCTTTTTGAAGTGATATAATTTTTGCACCAATACTAATGTTGAATTTTTTATTTTGTTTATTAATAAGTTCTCTTATAAAAAGCATTCTTCTTAAATTGTTATTTATGAAACCTATTGTATGAAAAAATAAACTATTTTTTCCAAAAAAACGAACTGGAACAATTTCTGCATGCGTCTTATTAATTATAGAGCCAATCATAGGCTTCCATTCTCTTTCACCCGCTTCATTAAAAATAAATGATGAAGTTGCTACTTCACCAGAAGGAAAAGTAATTAAAATTCCACCTGAATTTAAATGTTCAATTGCTTTTTTTTTAGTAATTATATTTTTTTTAATATCCGCTTTAACTTTAGAAAATTTTATTGGTAACAAATATTCTCTTATTTGATCAACTTGCGATACCTCTGCATTAATTAAAATTTTATAATCTTTTCTGATATCACAAATTATAGAACAAATTATTAATCCATCTAATAAACCAAAAGGATGGTTTGCAACAATTATAGCTGAACCTTTTTTTGGAATGTTTGTTATATTTTCTGCGTAGTAATCAATATTTAAAATATCTAAAGTTTTTTTCCAAAAATTTGATGATTTTTTTAAATCATCATAATTAATTTCATACAAAGATTTGATTTCTTCGATTTTAGATATTTTATTAATGATTTTTTCCATTAACTTATAATTTTATTAACATAATCTTTGTTTATTTCTTCAATAGGTAAAAAAACAAAAACATCAGTTGTCTTAAACTTTTTATCAATTACCGCACCTTCTCCAATTGTTGCATTAAATTTCAAGTAAGCTTTAATTAAAGTAGGCAGCCTTGAAACCAATTTAAGATTTATGTCAATTTTTTTTTCATAATCAACTTTGACTTTATAATTTGCTAATGCATTAACTTTAATATTTTCAGACATTTTGTAGTTATTGTTTAGATAAATTAACTGATCCTCAATCTTATTAATATTGGTATCTAAGAAACTAGCTGTTCCAAATAAAGCATCTATATTATTTTCATTGATATACCGATATATTTCATTCCACATTAATTTTAGTACATTTTTGTTTCTAAATTTTTGTGATATACATGACCTACTTAATTCAAGCATGTTCTTGTAAATTTTTGAATTTAATAGGTTGTCTAGATTAAATTCATCACAACTATAAAAACCTGATTTTTTGTCAGCTACAGATTGTTTAAGTAAACGATATGTGCCAATTACTCTGGCTTTTGAAAATTTAGATTTTCTAAATTTAACAATTATATGATCTGCATAGTTATCAAATTTATCAGAGTCTCTCCTAAAATTTCCAATATTTAATATTGGACTGTGTATCCTTTCTGAAAAAAAAACTTTGTATCTAAGTTTTTGTGCAAGTTTGATTTCACTTCTGCTTTCAGCTAATTTAACCTCAAAAATTGGTTTAAAAAAATCATAAGTATTAATATTAAATTTTTTACTAATATTATTTTTTCTTAATATATTGTTTATTGTCATAAATCTTTGATAAAAGATTCACATGTATTTAAAGTTAAAAAATTATTTCAGATTTGTTACATCAAAATAGTATGGATTTTATTATTTATTTTCTGTTAACTATAATAATAATTTTGCTTTATCTTTTATTTAAAAAAAATATTAAGCCAGAAAATACAGCTCCAGTTATAAATAAAGCTAACACAGATGATTTAGGAAAAAGAGTAATTATTGAAGAATTAGAAGATCAATTTTTTGCTTTAGATAAGTATAACTCAATTAAATATTTAAACAAAAGTGCAAAACAACGTTTTGGGGAAAACTTAATTGATAAAAATATTTCCAGCGTAGTCAGAGACACAAAGTTGTTAGAAAAAATTGAGGAGGCTATTAAAGATCAAACCACAAAAAATGTTAATGTTGAAATAAATTTACCCTCATACCAATTATATAAAATTTATATCATACCCGGTCCTACTCATTTGTTTCCTGAAATAGACTCAGTTGTATTATTTCTTAAAGATTTCACAGAAATAACAAAAGCTCAAAAGTTAAAAACTGATTTTGTTGCGAATGTAAGTCATGAGCTAAGAACCCCTTTGGTTTCGATTAAAGGCTCTTTAGAAACTATTCTTGGACCAGCCTCAGATGATAAAGTCGCACAAAAAAAATTTATGTCTATCATGTCTGATCAGGTATTAAGAATGGAAAACCTTATTAATGATTTATTGATTTTAAGTAGAATAGAATTGGAAGAACATATCAAGCCAAACAAAATTGTGAACTTAAATGATATATTTACAAATATAAAAAGTAACTTTGAATTAATTCTAAAAAAAAAGAAAATTAATTTACAAATTGAACTTATGGAGCCAACTTTAGTTTTTGGTGATAATGATAAATTGTTAACTGTTTTTTCAAATTTAATAGATAATGCAATTAAATATTCCCAAGATGGAAAAAATATTTATATAAAAAGTCAAAATAGTGAAGGTAAGTTAATTGGTAAAAATATGTTAATTAATATTAAAGATGAAGGCATAGGTATTCCTCAAGATTTAATTCCAAGAATAACAGAAAGATTTTTTAGGGTTGATACAGAAAAAAGTAAAAAAGTTGGTGGTACAGGTTTAGGTTTAGCTATCATGAAACATATTATTTCTCAACACAGAGGTGATTATGAGATTCTTAGTAAAGTTAATGAAGGTACTGAAATTAAAATATATCTTCCAACAAAATAATTAGTTTAAAAAAATTGTTTAAAATTAACTCTTATTATCCAAAAATTTAACAAATCTTTTATTGATTTGTGTTCTAGTTAAAATTAAAATTTTAATATGATTAAGGTATTACATAGTATTTTAATTATCATATTGGTGTTTATGATGATGATTACTAAAAGTATATCATCAGATATATCTACAATTTTAAGGAACCAGCAATTAACAGTATTCGATATTGGTATTTTTAGATTACAAGAAGATTTAAAAAGTGCTTATCCTGAAATTAAAAAACACAAAGACGTTCCCTTTGAAGATATTTATATTGATGTTACTAGTTCTTATCGAAACAATTCAGTAGATCTAATTATTTCAATTCCCGTAAACGAAAATTTAAAAAAAGAAAACTACATGTCTGATTCATTTAGATGTCGTAATATATTTAATTCTGTTAGAGATCATTTACTAAGAAATGAAAATATGAGTAATTATAGATTTACTATGGCAACAAGCTATTTAACATCTGTTTTTTCTACACCAAGTAGTTGGCCTAGATGGCGTTACGATCAAAGTGTTCTTGAGGAATTAGTTAATCTGGTGAAATTGGAGGTTATTTTAAGACCTACAACAGAACTTGCTTTTAAGGATAATGTTAGTCCAGTTTCATGCAAGGGTGGTTTAGAGACTGAAAATGATGAGATTATCATCTCAATGAAATACAACTAAAAAGTTACCTTTTTAACAAAACTGTAACAATTCTGTAATATTAAAGATTCAATAAATTTGTAGGTATCAAAAATCTTTTAATTAACAATGAAAGGATTAAAGATAATGAAAAAACTAACTATAATAATTGCTTCGCTTGTTGCTTTAACAATTGCAACAGTTGCTCAAGCAAGAGATCAAATTAAGATAGTTGGTTCATCTACAGTATTCCCTTACGCGACTGTTGTTGCTGAAAGATTCGGTGGATCAGGATTTAAAACTCCTGTGATCGAGTCTACTGGTACTGGTGGAGGAGCTAAACTATTCTGTGCTGGTGTTGGTGAACAACATCCAGATATTACAAATGCATCAAGAGCTATGAAAGATTCAGAAAAAGCTCTATGTAAAAAAAATGGAGTTAATGACATCGTTGAGATCGTTGTTGGTAATGATGGTATTACATTAGCTTATAGTAAAGATGCACAACCAGTAAACTTTACTAAAGAACAACTGTATTTAGCATTAGCTGCACATACAGTAGTTGATGGTAAATTAGTTCCAAATATTTATAAAACTTGGGACCAAATTGATCCAAGTTTACCTAAGCAGAAGATTTCTGTAATGATCCCTCCAGGAACTTCAGGAACAAGAGATGCATGGAATTCTTTAGTGATGAAAAAAGGTATGACTAAAGAAGCAAAAGCTCTTTATAAAGCTGGCGCAGCTAATAATAAAAAATACAAAAAACCTGAAAAACTTTACAGAGAAGATGGTGCTGCTATTGAAGTTGGAGAAAACGATAGTTTAATCATCCAAAAATTAACTCAAGATAAAGAAATGTTTGGTTTCTTTGGTTTCAGTTATTTCTTAGCTGCAAAAGATAAATTGCAAGCTGCTAGCATTGACGGTGGTCAACCATCTCTAGAGAGTATTCAAGACTATAGTTATGCAGTTGCTAGACCATTATTTTTCTATGTGAAAAAAGCTCACGTTGGTGTGATCCCTGGTTTACATGAATTTGTAAAAGAGTTCACTACGACAAAAGCTATTGGAAAAAATGGTTATTTAGCTGACATCGGTTTAGTACCATTGGATAAAAAGTTATATAGAACAACTAGAGATAATGCGAAAAATCTAGTTGCAATGGCTGACTAATAAGATTGGTTAACAAATATAAATTAAGGGGTCTTTTTAGACCCCTTTTTTTTAATAATGTGTAAAGTAAAACTTTAGGAGATTCTTTGAACTTAGTTATATTCATCTTTATAGTACTTCTTGGTTTTACTAGTTACTATTTTGGAAGAAAAAAAGCTTATTCAATTCAAGCAACAAATACTAGACTAACAGCGCTTCCACAATTTTATGGGTATTATTTAGCAATATGGTGTGCAATACCCGCTTTTATTATTTATTCTTTATGGGCAATTTTTGAGCCGAGTATAGTTAAGTTAATAATTTTAAGTGATTACAGTAATCAGGGTTATCTTAATGATGAACTAAATCTAATTTATGAAAAAACTAAATCACTATCTCGTGGTCAGTTTACTGGAGAAATTACTCCTTATCTCGAAACATCAGCAGAAAAATATTTAAATCTTCGATCTATAGCTCAAAACTCTAAAGTTGTTTTAATTTTGACAATAATTATAGCTTCTATAGCTTATGGATATAAAAGAATATCTTCAAATAAGAGAACAAGAGAACCGGTTGAGAAATTTTTAAACGCTGTATTATTCACAGCTTCTTTAGCAGCCGTATTAACAACTGTAGGAATTGTATTTTCACTAATATTTCAAACTATTGACTTTTTTAAAGTTATCCCCTTATTTGATTTTATTTTTGGGACACATTGGTATCCAGCTAAAGCATTTGTGAGAGACGCTTCTGAGCCTTTGGATCCATCAATGTATTCTGATACGTTTGGTGCTGTACCAATCTTTGCTGGAACATTTTTTATTGCATTTATTGCAATGTGTGTTGCTATACCAATTGGATTAATGAGTGGAATTTATTTAGCTGAATATGCTTCCACAAGAGTAAGACAATACGCTAAACCATTAATAGAAATTTTAGCAGGTATACCAACTGTTGTGTATGGTTTTTTTGCAGCTTTAACAGTTGGACCATTTCTAAAAGATATAGGTACTGCAATGGGATTAGAAGTGTCTGCAGAGAGTGCTTTAGCTGCAGGGGGTGTAATGGGAATAATGATTATTCCTTTTATTTCTAGTTTAAGTGATGACGTTATTACTAGTGTTCCTCAAGGTTTAAGAGACGGTAGTTATGCAATGGGTGCTACTAAATCAGAAACAATAAAAAAAGTTATTTTTCCTGCAGCATTACCAGGAATTGTAGGTTCTATTTTATTAGGTGTATCAAGAGCTATTGGTGAAACAATGATTGTTGTAATGGCCTCAGGTCTTGCAGCAAACTTAACACTTAACCCGTTAGAATCTACCTCAACAATTACAGCTCAAATTGTTGTAATATTGATAGGAGATCAAGCATTTGGAGATCCAAAGACTCAAGCAGCATTTGCACTTGGGATGACATTGTTTTTAGTAACACTATGTTTAAATATCTTCGCTTTAAGAGTTGTAAAAAAATATAGAGAAAAATATGAATAAAAATAAAGAAAAACTATTAAACTCAAGATATCGAGCAGAAAAAAGATTCCAGTTTTATGGAAAAAGTGCAATTTTTTTAGCTCTTTTGTTTTTAACAATTTTTATTTTTAAAATCTTTTCTACTGGCTATACAGCTTTTCAAAAAACTTGGCTGGTTATACCAGTCACATTTGATGCAGAAACTTTGTATCTTGATGAGAATCCTTCCATAGAAGACATAGAAGATGCTGATTACTTTGATATAGCTTTGAAGAGCATGTTTGATTTAGATAAGAATGCATCTGAAAAAGAGCAAAATGATTTGAAAAAAATGGTTTCTTATTTTTTTGAAAGGGAAATAAAAAAAGAGCTTTTAAATGATCCATCATTAATTGGTAAAACTAAAGATGTTTATTTAACTGCCTCAGATGATTTAGATCAAGTATTTAAAGGTAATTATCCCAGAGATTTACCAGAAAACCAAAGAAGAGTTACTGATTTTCAGCTAAAAATTTTTGATCAGCTTGTAGAACAAGGAAGAGTTGAAAGTAAATTCAATTTAAGTTTTTTCACTTATCCAGACTCACGTGAAGCTGAATTAGCTGGTATAGCAAGTTCATTTATGGGGTCAATTTTTTCTATTTTAGTTTGTTTAGTTATTGCTTTTCCTGTAGCAGTACTAGCAGCTATTTATTTAGAGGAATTTGCACCAAAAAATAAATTTACTGATTTTATTGAGGTAAATATAAATAATTTGGCAGCTGTTCCTTCGATTGTTTTTGGTCTTTTGGGACTAGGTATTTTACTTGCAGTATTTCAATTACCTAGATCAACCCCTTTAGTTGGAGGTATAACTTTATCATTAATGACACTGCCAACAATTATTATTGCCTGTAGAGCATCTTTGAAAGCTGTTCCCCCAAGTATAAGAGAAGCAGCACTTGCAATGGGCGCTAGTCGAATGCAAACCACAATGCATCATACTGTTCCATTATCTATGCCAGGAACTTTATCTGGTACAATCATAGGTTTGGCTCAAGCTTTAGGTGAAACAGCACCCTTAATATTGATTGGTATGGTAGCTTTTGTTAATACAATCCCTGGATCTCCTTTAGATCCGGCTGCAAGTTTACCAGTTCAAATTTATATATGGGCAGAGAGTGCAGAAAGAGGATTTGTTGAGAAAGTTTCTGCTTGTATTATGGTTTTATTAGGTTTTTTAATATTAATGAATTTATTTGCACAAATAATTCGACATAAATTTGAAAAGAAATGGAGTTAAAATGATTAAGATAAATTCAAAAAATGTAGATGTTTTTTATGGAAAAAAACAAGCTTTATTCAATATAAATTTAGATATTGAAGAAAACCAAGTAACAGCACTCATTGGGCCTTCAGGGTGTGGTAAGTCCACTTTTTTAAGATGCCTAAATAGAATGAATGACGTAATTGATATTTGTAAAGTACAAGGTCAAATTATAATCAATAATTTTGACATTAATGATAAGAGTTGTGACGTAGTTAGATTAAGAGAAAAAATTGGAATGGTTTTTCAAAAACCAAATCCTTTTCCTAAAACTATTTATGAAAATGTTTCTTATGGTCCAACAATTCATGGTATGGCTCAATCAAAATCTGAGATGGATGAAATAGTTGAAACTAGCTTAAAAAAGGCAGCATTGTGGGAAGAAATTAAAGATAGACTTCATGAACCAGGAACCGGACTGTCAGGTGGTCAACAGCAGAGATTATGTATTGCAAGAGCTATTTCAGTTAAACCTGAAGTTATTCTTATGGACGAACCTTGTTCTGCTTTAGATCCCATTGCTACAGCTCAAATAGAAGAGCTAATTGATGAGTTAAAAAAAGATCATACTATTATAATAGTTACTCATTCAATGGCTCAAGCCGCAAGAGTATCTCAAAATACAGGATTTTTTCATTTGGGAGAATTGATAGAACATGGTTCTACTGATAAAATATTTAAGAATCCTGAAAATAAAAGGACTCAGGATTATATTACAGGGAGGTTTGGATAATGGTTGAAGCACCACATACAGTCAAGTCATACGAGGAAGAACTTAAAAATTTAAATAATAATATAATTAAAATGGGTGGTTTTTGTGAAGAAGCTTTAGGAAAAGCTATCCAAGCGATCACAACAAGAAATAGTGATAATGCCGAAGCCGTTATTAAAGATGATGAAAAAATAGATAAGTTTGAAACTTTAATAGAGCAACAGGTAGTAAATCTTATTGCTTTAAGACAACCAATGGCAATAGATTTAAGAGAAACTGTAACTGCATTAAAAATTTCATCTGATTTAGAAAGAATTGGTGATTTGGCAAAGAACATTTCAAAAAGAACATTATTATTAAATGAAAATTTACCAAAAAATTTGACTGAAGCCTTGGTGAGAGTTTCTTCAAATGTTCAAAAACAACTCAAATCTATTTTGGATTCATATTTAGATAGGTCATCTGCTATGGCTGTAAATGTCTGGGAAAGTGATGAACATATAGATGATTTGACTAATTTATGTATGCAAGAGGTAATAAAATATTTGAAGGAAGATGAAAAAAATCTAGATGATGGTACTCATTTATTATTTGTTACTAAAAATATTGAACGTATTGGTGACCATACAACCAATGTTGCAGAACAAGTTTATTATTTAGTTACTGGTGAATATTTAGAAGGTGATAGACCTAAGGGAACAGAGCCGATAGTGTCAGGAGAAAAATAAAAAATGTCAGCTCATGTTTTTATAGCTGAAGATGAAACCTCTATAGTTACTCTTTTAAAATATAACTTAGAGAAAGAAGGTCATAAAGTTAGCTTCTGTGAAAATGGAGAGGAAGCGCTCAAACAAATTAAAGACAAGCAACCTGATTTAATTTTAATGGACTGGATGCTTCCAGATTTGTCAGGTGTTGAAATATGTAAGAATTTAAAAAAAGATAAAAAATATAATGACATACCTGTAATAATGTTGACAGCAAAAGGTGAGGAAGAAGATAAATTAAAAGCATTTGATACAGGTGCAGATGATTATGTAACAAAGCCATTTAGTCAAAAAGAGCTCAATGCTAGAATAAAATCATTGCTAAGAAGATCAAAACCACAGGCATCTGTTGATGTTGTTGAATTTACTGACTTAAAAATTGATAGAATTACAAAACGTGTTTACAGAAAAAATACTGAAATTTCATTAGGACCTACAGAATTTAAATTATTAGATTTTTTTATTAAAAATCCAAAAAGAGTTTATTCGCGAGAGCAGCTCCTGAATAATGTTTGGGGAGAAAATATTTATGTAGAGTCAAGAACTGTTGATGTTCATATAAGAAGATTAAGACAAGCAATCAATATTGAAAATACGAAGCCATTAATTAGAACAGTTAGGTCCGCAGGTTATTCTTTAGAATCTTGAAGGTCTTTGGGTCTAATAAATTCTTTAAGCAAACCATTTCTATCTAATTGACTCCAATTATTAAAATTAAAATGAATTTTTGCAAATGCAGCAGTTGAAAATTTATAATTTAATAATTTAAAATGATTATTGTTTTGATTCTTTGTTATAGATCTAACTAAATTTCTTACTGCTGGTTCATGATTGATTAATAAAACTGATTTAAATTTTTTTGGTATTTTTTTAATCATATTAATAATTATATCTTCATTCGCAAGATACAACTTTTTTGATGATATGATTTTTTTTGGTTTTTCAATTTTTTTTAACAAAATTTTCAATGTTTTTGCAGTTCTTTTTGACGAAGAAACTAGGACGTAATCAAATTTATATTTTCTTTTAACAAAAAATTCACAAATCTTTTTTGCATTTTTCTTGCCTCGTTTGCTCAAAGATCTATCGTAATCATCTATAGTGAGATCATGCCAGCTAGATTTTGCGTGTCGCATGACATATAATTTAAACATATAGCGTAAATATATGACTGCATTAAAAAAACAACTTAAAGAAGAGTTAAAATCTAAATATATTAATAGAGAACTATCTTGGCTTAAATTTAACGAAAGAGTACTTCTGGAAGCTCAAGATATAGATAATCCTCTTTACGAAAGAGTTAAATTTTTATCAATTGCTGGCTCAAATTTAGATGAATTTTTTATGGTTCGAGTTGCTGGTTTATATAGCCAAATTAAGCAAGATGTAGACTCGCTTAGTTCTGACGGTTTAACTCCAGACGAACAAATGGCTGAGGTTATAGAAGAAACAAAAAACCTACTTTATAAACAAAATAAGATTTATACAGATCTAATATCTCGATTAAAAAAAACCAATATAAGTTTAATCAAGCCAGAAAATCTCAATAAATCAGATCAAAAAAAACTATTACAAACCTTTAATGAAGAAATTTATCCATTATTGACACCGTCAGCAATTGATCCTGCTCATCCTTTTCCTTTTATAGCAAACCAAGGAAGAGCTCTTGTAATGAAATTAAAAAAGAAAAATAAAAAAAGGGTTTTAAATTCTATAATAGTTATACCTAAAGCTTTACCTAGATTTATTGAGATTGAAAAAGGTAAAAATTTTATGAAATATGTCATTATTGATGATGTTATAAGTTTTTTTGCTTCAGAAATTTTTCCAGACCACAACTTAGAAAAAAAAATGTTGTTTAGAGTTATTAGAGATAGCGATGTTGAAATTCAAGAGGAAGCGGAAGATTTAGTTAGATCTTTTGAGTTAGCATTAAAAAGAAGAAGAACTGGAGATATTGTTCGATTAGAAATTCTAAAAAATAGTAATAAAGAATTAGTTAAGTTTATTGTTAATAAACTAAAAGTAAATCAAGATTATATTTATGAAATTGAGGGACTTGTAGGCATTCAAGATATAGATCAAATTTGTAAAATTAAAAACCCTAAGCTAAGATTTAAACATTTTAATCCAAGAGAAGTCGATAGATTAAAAGAATTTAATAATAATTTTTTTGATACTATTAGAAAAAAAGATTTGATTGTTCATCATCCATTTGAAACATTTGATGCTGTAATTGAATTTTTAAGTCAAGCCGCATATGATAAAAAAGTTATAGCAATAAAACAAACCCTGTATAGAACCACTTTAGATTCTCCTATAGTTAAAGCTTTAATATCAGCTGCTGAAAATGGAAAAACTGTAACTGCTTTAATAGAAATTAAAGCAAGATTTGATGAAGAGGCTAATATACAACTTTCGAGAAGCTTGGAAAAAGCAGGTGTGCAGATAGTCTATGGTTTTGCAAAATATAAAACTCACGCGAAATCATCGCTAATATTGAGAAGAGAAAAAGGTAAAATTCAAACTTACATTCATTTAGGAACAGGTAATTATCACCCCGTTAATGCTAAAATTTATACAGATTTGTCATTATTTAGTTCAGATAAAAAATTGGCGTCTGATGTAGAAAAATTTTTTAATTATGTAACTGGATATGCAAAACCAAGAAATCTAAATAAAATTTCTATATCTCCTGTTAATCTAAGAAATACATTAAATTCTAACATTGATCGAGAAATCTCAAATGCAAAAAAAGGAAAAAAAGCAGAAATATGGGCAAAAATGAACTCATTGGTTGATCCGCTTATAATTGATAAACTTTATGAGGCTTCAAATGCAGGTGTTAGGATATTTTTATCTGTTAGAGGAGTTTGTTGCCTAAGACCAGGGATCAAAAATAAATCGGAAAATATAATAGTTAAAAGTATTATTGGCAGATTTTTAGAACATTCAAGAATTTATTGTTTTTCTAATGGTAAAAAAATGCCAAGTAGAGATGCAAAAGTTTTCATTTCTTCAGCAGATTTAATGCCAAGAAATCTAAATAGAAGAATCGAACTTCTAGTGCCAATTGAAAATCAAACAGTTCATGAACAAGTTTTAGATCAAATTATGTTAGCTAATTATCTTGATCAAAAACAAAGTTGGCTACTCGATGCAAGTGGTAATTACAAAAAAATTAAATATAGTGGAAGTGATTCTTTTTCAGCACATGATTATTTTATGAATAATCCTAGTTTATCTGGAAGAGGTAAAGCTAAACTAAAAATGCAACCAAAAAAGCTAAATTTAAGATTAATTAAAAGTGGAAATTAAAGTTCTTAAGAATAAACAAAATTTAAAATTAAAACAAGCCAGACTAGCGATAATCGATATAGGCTCAAATTCAATTAGAATGCTAATTTATGATGATTTTAGTTCATCACGTGTACCTTTTTTTAATGAAAAAGCAGTTTGTGAATTAGGAAAAAATTTAGATAAATCAAAAAAACTTCATAAATCAGGAGTTGAATATGCTTACCGTGTATTAAAAAGATTTTATGAAATTTTAAATGTTTCAAAAATTTCTAATATAAAAATAATAGCCACCGCAGTGTTACGGGAAGCTACCGATGCAAGACCATTTATAGAAAATATAGAAAAATTATTTAAAAAAAGAATTGAAATTTTAAGTGGTGATGAAGAAGCCATATGTTCAGCTGAAGGTGTTAAAATTGGATTTGATAATGTTGACGGATTAGTTGCTGATTTAGGTGGTGGTAGCTTAGAATTAGCTAGAGTTGAAAATGGAAATATTACAAATAAAACCTCATTACCTTTGGGTGTATTAAGATTGCTTAATAACCCAATAGTGAAAAAGAGAAACCTTTCTAAATATATTAAAAATTTATTAAAAGATGAAAAGTGGTTATCAAAAAAGAAATTTGAAAATTTGTATTTAGTTGGAGGTACTTGGAGAGCATTATTTAAATTACATCTTTTTCAAAATGATCATCCTGTTCATATTATTCATCAATATTCTGTTAATTACGATACTATATCAAAATTTGTGGATAAAATTTCATCCTTTAATAAATCAAAACTTAAAACTGTAGAGTATATTTCAAAATCTAGAACACAATATTTACCTTTTAGCTCTATAATTTTAGGTGAAATAATGAATTTAACAAATCCAAAAAACATAATATGCTCAATAAGTGGACTTAGGGAAGGGTCTTTAGCAAAAGACCATTTTAAGAATATTGCCGACTATCAGGTTTTTGAAAAATCATTAGAGTTTATTGCTAAGAAACGAGGCGATTTAGGATTAACCTTTAAAAAGTATTTTGATTTTATTAAACCAGTATTTGATGGAAATGAACATTTTGATGAAAAATTGCTTAATTTAGCTTGTGTTTTAAGTCATATGGATTGGGGACTTGGTGCTTTTCAAAAGGCAGAATTAGTTTTTCAAGAAACATTAAATACCCCTTTATTGAGACTTTCACATAAAGAAAGAATTCAAATAGCTCTTTCATGTTATTGGAGGTACTGCAGCATTAAATACAACCCTAAAATTGAATATTTGACTTTTCTAAATAATAATGAAATTTTTTCTAGCAAACAAGTTGGATCTGCATTGAGATTTGCTCATTCTTTAACTTCTATTTCAACAATTTTTTTAGAAGAATTTAAACTATATAGAAGAGGTAATTCAGTATTTTTAAAAATTCCATCTCAACATCAAGAAATAATTTCAAAACAAGTAACAAAAAAATTTAAAGCTCTGGCGAGAGAATTATTTTTAGAACCACGAGTTATTTATTCAAATAATTTAGCTTAAAAAAAAATAATACAACCTAAGATTTAGTATCATTTTTTTTGTAATATATTTTTAATTTAATCAAAATATTTAGTTAATAATTTTGAAACATTTGTCTGGGATTATTTCTCAAAAGGAGAATTCTATGAAAAAAAATAATACTAAAATGCACAACTTATCAATTGATGAGTACGATGAAATAAACAATCCACCACCAGCGGTAGTTGATTTTGATAATATACTTCAGAAAGCTATGACCAGAAGAAGCTTTATGAAGAATAGCGCCATGTTCGGTGCATCAGCCTTTGTTCTTGGTTCTGGTCTTAACATGTTAAGCTCTACTGATGCAGAAGCTGCATTTTCTGGTCTTGTAGATTTTAAACCAATTAAAGCAGATACAAATGATGATATTACAGTCCCTAATGGATACAGTTGGGAAATAGTTGCAAAATGGGGTGACCCATTATTTACAAAAGGTAAATGGTTTGACCATTATACGAGAGGAACTGGTGAGACGCAGGAACTTGCTTTTGGAGATAACAATGATGGTATGGATACTTTTTATACCAAAGATGGAAAAACTATCATTGCTGTTAATAATGAATATGTAAATAGATCAATTATCTATGATAATAGAGGTACTAAATTACCCGAAACCGCAGATGATGTAAGAAAAGGTAAAGCTGGTCACGGGGTAAGTATTTTTGAAATCTCAAACGTAAACGGTAAATGGGAAATAGTAAAAGATTCAAAATATAATAGAAGGATAACAGCTGACTCTAGAATGGAGATTACCGGTCCAGCAAGAGGTCATAATCTATTAAAGACCATTTCAGACCCTACTGGAACATTATCACTAGGAACATGGAACAATTGTGGAAATGGTAAAACACCATGGGGAACCTACCTTGCGTGTGAAGAAAACTTTAATGGTTATTTTTCTAATACTGATCCTAATGCTGATGTACCACCTGAATTTAAAAGATATGGTATATCAACAAAAGATTGGGGATATGCTTGGGGTAAATTTGATGATAGATTTTGTTGGGATCTAGAACCTAATGAGCCAAATAGAGCTGGTTATGTTGTTGAAATCGATCCATTAAATCCTTCATCAACACCAAAAAAAAGAACAGCTTTGGGAAGATTTAAACATGAAAATGCTGAGGTAACTCTTGGTAAGAATAATGAAGTTGTTGTTTATTTAGGAGACGATGAAAGAGGTGAATATTTATATAAATTTATTTCATCAAGAAAATATAACAAAAATGGTGATAACTCCAAAGTTTTAGAGGATGGAGATTTGTTTGTCGCTAAGTTTGATGACAATGGAAAAGGTAAGTGGTTACCATTAACTCCAGAGACAACTGGAATGAAATCTAAAGCTGAAATAGCTATTCATACTAGAATGGCAGCCTCAGCTGCAGGAGGTACTACGATGGATAGACCTGAATGGGTTGCAGCAAATCCATTAAAAGCCGAAGCATATGTTGCTTTAACAAATAATAAGAATAGAGGAAAAAAACCAAATGCAGGTGGTGACGATACATCTGTAAATGGACCTAATCCTAGAAAAAATAATCAGTATGGTCAGATTGTTAGATGGACAGCAGAAAGAGGTGATCATGCTTCATCTAATTTTAAATGGGATATATTTGCATTAGTTGGAAATCCGGCTGTTCACAAAGGACCAAACGCTGGATCAAAAAACATAACTAAGGATAATATGTTTAATGCTCCTGATGGAATCAAATTTGATTCTAAAGGAGGATTGTGGATACAAACAGATGGTAAATACTCTAATTCTGGAGATTTTGCTGGAATGGGTAATAATCAAATGTTGTATGGTGATCCAAAGACAGGAGAGATTAAAAGATTTCTTGTAGGTCCTAATGAGGCAGAGGTTACAGGATTGACTTGGAGTAAAGATTACAAAACTATGTTTGTTGGCATTCAACATCCAGGAGAAAAAGGTAATTCTATATGGCCAGACGGACCTGGAACAGCTCCAAGATCTTCTATTATAGCTATTAGAAAAAATGATGGCTCTAGAATTGGTTAATTAACATTAAACCCCTGAGATACGCTCGATATTATTATCGAGCGTATTTTTTTTTATAAAATAGAAACATTCCGATATGAGACGCGTTGTTAAATTGACCATTCTTAATTAATTTAATTATTTGCTGATCTGAAACCATATGTATTTTTATTCCTTTTTCTGGTTTTGAAATTTTAATAAGATTATTACAAAGAAAACCAGTAATTTTAGTGGTGAGCCGACCTGGCTCAGTATAAAATGAAGTAATTTTTCTCAATTTATTTCTTGATTTATATCCTGTTTCTTCAATTAATTCTTTTTTAGCTGACATCAGAGGTGTTTCATTTTTTTCAATAATGCCTGATGGAAATTCAAAATTAATTTTATTTATTGGAATTCTTTTCTGAGAGACCAAAATATACTTGTTATTTATTTTAGGTATAACTATCGAAAGATTAGAGGTCTTAAGATAATGATAAAATTCTTTTTTTTTAAAAGGTTTATTGATTAGTTCAATATTATTGCTGAGTTTAAAGTTTTTCAATTTTTCTGTAAGAATAATTTTTTAACAATAAAAACTGCTATTAGCATTCCAATCAATTCAGCCATTATATAAAACGGTGTATTTAAATAATTTATGCCAGTAAAAGATTCTGTGAAGGTTCTTGCTAATGCAACAGCTGGATTTGCAAAAGATGTTGAAGAAGTAAACCAATAACCAGCAGTGATATATAAACCAACTGATGCAGCAACTGCCAATTTACCTGATTTCATTGATCCAAATATAACAATTATCAAACCAAGAGTAGCTACTATTTCAGAGGTAAAAATATAAATCCCATTTCTTGATTTTGTTGATAATTCAAAAATATGATGTTCAAAAAAGAAATTAGCTAATGCTACACCTAGCAAACATCCTAAAATTTGAGCAGAAATATAAAAGGGTAGAAGACGTTTTTTTAACTTTCCTGTAATTGTCATAGCAATACTTACAAATGGATTGAAATGAGCCCCAGATACATCAGCAAATACTGTTATTAACACAAACAATCCAGCGCCTGTAGCTAATGTGTTGGCTATTAACATTACTGCTGTATCATTTGTCAGATTTTCTGCCATTAAACCTGATCCAACTATGATCATTACTAAAAAGCAACTACCAATAAATTCTGAAAGAAAATATTTATTTTTATTTTTCATTTAGCCAATCTTTAATTTTATTACTTATAACATTGAAAGTGTTTCTAATGATTATTTGCTTTTCTTCGATATTTGCATTTTGAAGTTTAGTTACTGGATCGTCTATATCCCAGTGTATAATTTGGTTTTTATCAGGCCAAATAGGACATACTTCATTATTTGCATTATTACATACTGTTATTACATGATCCATTTTTATTTCATTATTGATAAACACTTCAAAGTTTTTAGAACTATAATTAGTTAGATCATAATTTTTGTTCTTCTCTAAAAAACTTTTAACATCTTGATTGATCTTTCCTGAAGGTTTGCTACCAGCGCTAAAAGCTTTGAATGTATTTGAATATTCATTATTGATAATGCACTCAGCTATAATGCTTCTTGCAGAATTACCAGTACATACAAATAAAATATTTTTCATTAAAAAATAATTTTATAAATACCAATTACAAATAATGGAATTTGTAATCCAAAATTAGTTAAAATGGCCTTATCCTTTAATAAGAACCCTGAAATTGTCCAACCCAAAACTCCTAAACCATGAAAGTAAATATTGATTGGGTATATATTAAGATTTGTAAGTAAAATACCAGTTAATACTAAGATTGTACTGATCCACTTGAGATATTTTTTTAAAAAAGACATTCAAAATTTATATGAATGTAATGTTAAAGATTTATTACAATCAAATTTAATGTGATCTAATTTTTTTGAAGCTCATATATAGAAACATAATGTTTCTTCTTAGGAAGTGGAATTATTGTTGGAACATTGGTTAATCTTGGTTTTATTGACTTATTTCCTACAATAATATTTTTATCATAATTTTCCAAATCTACCTCTGGATGAGGATTTCCATCATTAATTAATGGCCATGCATCACATGCTCTGTAACCAAATAAAATTAATGGTCTCGAGTTATCCATTAGATTGTGTCCAGAGCCATGAACTGATCTGCAATGAAAAAAAACAACTGTTCCAGCAGTTCCAGTAATGGAAACGCTATTATTAACTCCAATTTTATTCTTTTTAGTATCTATTTTTCCAACAAAGTAATTTTCTTTATTGTGGTGACTGTACAATTTCTTTTTATGTGAATTCTTAATTATTTTAA
>Ga0181599_1002015_pt1 | contig 18780 bp, 12 predicted proteins | sample 041ome_3_FD_148658 | JGI IMG/M metagenome (GOLD analysis project Ga0181599, IMG submission 148658) | Coastal salt marsh microbial communities from the Groves Creek Marsh, Skidaway Island, Georgia - 041405US metaG (spades assembly) | ecosystem: Environmental > Aquatic > Marine > Intertidal zone >...
TTTTGCCGCCGCTCAGTTTTTCCTTCCTCGCGACGAGCATCGTCGGTGTTATCTTCTTCTTCTTCTTCTTCTTCTTCTTCTTCTTCCTCCTTCTTCTTCTTCGTCATGGACGTTTTTACGGAAACAAAGTTCGTTGCGTGTACGGACGACAAAGACGTCGTTTTCGCGCCTTTTCGCCTTCTTCGGGGGGACATTTTTCTTGGCAAAATTATATATGAAGCGCGAGGAGCCAAAAGAATCAGCGGCAAACGACGACGACGACGACGACAACAACAACAGCAACTTCACACCAATAATCGACGGACCAATCGACGGCGCTTTTTTCAAAGTTGTTTGTTTCGTGTGATGTCTGTGTCCTTTTGTGATGATGGGCATTATCATGGGGGGTGCTCAAAACCCGAGACCTTTCTTGTTGAGTTTAGGGTTTTGAGGGGAAGTTTGGGCAAAAAAAAAAAGATCTCTCTCTCCAATCTCCTCTCGTAGGAGATCTCGCTCCGTGAAAAAAAAAGAGGAAAAAAAACCTTCGAAAAGAGGGGGATTTTTTTTTCCTATAAAACACGAGAAACACGCGCGAGATATATATACAATATATAAACGCGAACGTCACAAATAAGCACGCATAATGTTTTCCGCGACCACACAATCCGCTCGATCGGTTTCTGCGCTCAGAAAGCCCGTCGCGAACGCTCGCGCGAACAGGTACGGCCGGAGATTGTTTTTGTTGTTTTTTATTTTTTTCGCGTACGCTTGTTTGTGTGCGAATTTGGGGGAGAGATGCTTCTCCGATGTGAGGGGGAGATATTTTTCTTTTCTTCCGCGAGCGAGCGGGGTCTTCGCGTCTTCTGTCGACGGTTTTCAATCGCGGGAATCCCGGTCGAAACAGTAAAGGCCACGACGGGTTGCCGGGCGTTTTTTGTACGCGGTCGCGGTTTTTTTTCGGTTTGCGCTCGCGTTCTCTCATCCCATCGATTGATCTTCTCTGACACTTATCCCTTCTTCTCTCTCTCTCTATCCAAAATCTCAAACATCGTATCTTCAACTTTGAAAACAAACAAAATAGAACCGTCATCAAAGCTACGGCGACGAACACGGAAAAGAAGCTCTCTCCGCTCGAAAGAGGGGGCACGAAATCCGGCGACGAGGCGTTCGGCAAAGATGCCGCCGCGACCACGAAAGCTGGCATGATGGGCAAAACCGCCCAGAAGTGGGAGGACTCTCGCTGGGTGAATGGCACCTGGGACCTCGCGCAATTCGCCAAGGCTGACGGCACCACGGATTGGAACGCGGTCATCGACGCTGAAATTGTGCACAGAAAAATGTTGGAAGAGAACCCGGCGGTTTACGACGAAGACGGCACGTTTGACCTCGGCCAAATCCCGTGGCAAGTGTGGATGACTCGCTTTCACTTGCCGGAGGCGGAGAAGGCCAACGGCAGAGCCGCGATGGTCGGTTACTTGTTCGCGTATTTGATCGACGCGGCCACGCACACTGGTTTGGTCGAGTTGCACGACTCGTTCTTGGGTAAGACAGCGATCTTTGCGACCGTCTTGTTCGTCTGCTTTGTCAGACAGTTGAGCGATTTGGACAACTTGAAGGTGTTGGCGGACGAGGCGACGTTTTACGACAAACAGTGGCAACAATCGTGGGAAGGCGTCGAGAGACCGTCCGAGAAGAAGGATTAAGAAGAAGAATTAAGTATTATTATTAGAAAGTAAGAGAAAGATAATATAAATCAGAATGACACAGAGAGAGAGACGATAGTCGATGCGAGGTAGAGGAGAAATCGAGTGCGAGGGATGATCATTGTAGAACTACGAAACACCACAGAGGAAGAGAAAAGGCTTGTTGATGAGAAGAGCCGCTAGCCGAGAATAATCAACAATTTATCACGAAGAGAGCGAAAAAAGCCACTCCAATTGCGCGGGTGCGCTTGCAGATTAAAGCGATTTTTTAATTGAATATACCAAAATTATAATAGAAAACATTCGGTCGTTGCGTGCGCGCGTACGCGACGCGCGCGTCGTTTGCTCTCTCGATGTTGTTGTCGGTATCGTTCACGAGTTCAAAGTCGTTACAAAAAATCTTTTTTCTTTCTCGCGTAAACGCACATGCGTTTCGCGGCTGCGGCAATACCAACACCGCCATCAACAACCGTCGCGTCGTCTTCTGCGCGTTCTCGTCATTGTTATCATCATTCACGCGAGAATCTTCGTCAAAGTCGTCATCTTCCATCGCGCGCTTCGTTTTCGGGAAACTCGTTTTTGAAACGTCGACATCATCATCGCGCGCTTGAAAGACAACAAACGAACGCGCGAACGATGACGACAAAGACGAGGTTGACATCGTCGAAGGATGATGGTGATCGCGATAGCAACGAGGATGCCATTGAACTCTTGACAATGCTCCGAGCGATGATTGCCAATCGACAAAAGTTCCCCGAGTTGAGGAAGAAGTGCGTGCAGTTCTTCGAGCAAAAGATGCTGGAAAAAGAAAAAGAAGGGAACAACAAATATTCGATACCGCCGCGGATATGTTTAGATTGCGTGGAGATTTTAGAAAAAGAACGACGCGCGAGAGAGATAGAAATGCACGAATCTTTCGAGCGAGATGGTGAAGAAGAAGAGGAAGATGAATTTTACGACCGAAACTGGGGACAGGAAGAGTCCTACGACGAAGACGACGCGCGAGCGCCATCCGTGAAAGAGATTGAAAGCGAGCGTATTTTGCTTCAATTCGTCATCATCGAGAGTTGTTCGCGAGCGAACGGAGTTCGAGAAGCATACACAAGAAACTGGTTTGAACTGAAAAACATCACCCGATCGAGAGTGAAGTGCGAGGAGAGTCGACGACGCGCGGCGAATTTGGTGTATTTCGCCGCCAAAGAGAGAGGCGGAGGCGCGCAACAAGCGAGAGTTGTCGCTCGCATCGCGGAGTCCTTTGGGGTCAGCAAAGAAGATTTCTTTTGGGGAGAAGAAACAAACGACATCGTCACCGCTAAAGTCATAGAAGATTACGTTGAATATTTATTAGAAGAAGCACCAGGGAGCGCGTGCGCGACAATTACGCATTTCGAATTGGAAAAGTTTACCAATTCAGAAACGTTTGAACTTTTGGCGAACAGAGACGAGATTGGTTTGTTAGAAGAGTTAGTCAAAAATCTGAGCAGAGAGAAGAAGATTGAGTTTGTGGCGACGTGTTTAGCGCAAGACTCGCATTCGTTTTTAAGAGCCGGTTTTCGATTTGTGAAACGGTTTAATTTGTACGAAGAATTTCCGGACATTAAGAAACAGTATTGGGAAAGCTCCATCGACCGAATGGTTTCCAAAGGCGCGTTCGAGGCGGCGTTGAAGCACGCCGGTGATGACGTGCACTTTCAAGAACGAGTGGTGAGCGCGCTAGTTGCCGCGGGAGAGTTAGAATATGCGAGGACGTTTGCCGAGAGATGCGGCTTTAGCGAATCGGATATCGCTTCCATTTGTTCGGACGAGATGATGATGCAGATGCGCAGGGACCGAGAGTTGCGATACTATAAACTGCCAGAAAACGTGAACGTGAGTTTTGTGGACGACGAAAGTTCACTGAAAGAAATGTATCGAGTTTTATGCACGTCCAGCTCGATCGGCATCGATACCGAATGGGCCGCCAAGCTCGGCGGTAACGCGGAGGACGGCGAGAACGAGAAGGAGGAGGAGGAGGAGGATCAGGAGGAGGATCAGGAGGAGGAAGAAACCACGAATGCCGGCGCGCCTCCGTCGAAAAGAGCTCGAGGCGGCGCTCTTAGTGAAACGGTCGCGTTGCTCCAAATTAGCAGCAAAGAAGATTGTTTCCTCTTGGATCTCCCCAAACTCATAGACGACGTGCCGTCCGCGATTTTAAAAGACACTTTGGGCGCTTTGTTTTCAAACGACTCAATCTTGAAGCTCGTGTTTGCCGGCAAAGAAGACTTCAAACGGCTCAGTCAGTGCGCTTCGTACCTAGGACAGCCGCAAAACGTCCTCGACCTTCAACAGTACTGGAGAACGAGAGTTGAAGGCGCGAGACAGATGAAGACGAAGAAAAATAACAACCAACAAGAGCAAGAACAAGAACGAGAAAGAGAGGAAAGCCAACGAGAACCGTGGCTCCTCGAAAAAGAACTCAATCGCCACCAACCGATCGGTCTGTCCAACTTATGCTCGGTCCTCCTCTCGAAACCGCTCGATAAATCCGCGCGCATGTCCGATTGGTCCTCGCGACCGCTTTCGGACGCGCAGCGCGTCTACGCCGCGTTAGACGCGCAAGTTTTGGTCGACTGTCATCAAATCTTGTTAAAATACGAAGCGAATGCGAAGCTTTTGTAATACGTATTATGAATAAGTATACACCGTGTGCGCGCGTAAAATAAATGTTTGTGTCGATGCATCTCTCTCTCTCTCTCTCTTTTGCGCTCTCTGCTCGTTCAAAAAGTTGCCAGTGTCACAGTTCGACGAGTCCTAGACTGGAATAAAAGAACAAAAAATTGAAAAAAAAAAGAGAGTTTTTGCGATGTCGTCGACGTGATTGATTGTTCTTTTCTCTTCGCCACAAAAGAACGCGCGCTTGTTAAAGTTGCCTACTTTCTCGATAAAAGCAGCAAAAGCAGCAACGCACCACGCGGGCGGAACGAAAAAGAGGAGGAAGTAGTCGGTCGTCTATCATCAATCGTCTATTCGTCCGAGTTTGTCATCTTTAGAAGATCGATCCTCCGAAAAAAAGGGTACAAAAAATCCGGATCGGAGAAGAACCGGCGCGCGCAAACGAGAGCGAACGCACGCGCGCAACGCACTCTCTCTCTCTCTCTCGAACGAGAAGAAGAAGTAAAAGAGAGCTCTCTGTTAAAACACGACTCGAAGAGCTTGATATAAGATGAGCGACGGTGACGAAACGAAAGGAAAGAAACAAGCGGCGATGGTCGCCGCTTCCAAGAAGAAGGAAAGTAAAGAAGAGTCCGCGGGAGGGGCAAAACAACGGGGAAAAAAATCATCCAAAACGACCAAAACGGAAGAAGAAGAAGAAGATGCGACGGTCGAGAAAGGAGACGACGAGGAGGAGGAGGACGAGGAAGAAGGGAAGAAGAAGAAAAAAGTCGAACGACTTCCGAGACCGTCTCGAGAGAAGCACGAGCAAGCGATGAAGAAGTTGAACGACCAAATCGAGGCACGGAAGTCGATCATCGAATCGGCAAAGACGAAAATCAAAGCGTTGCGGGAGAAGCGGGAGAAGGAGCAAGCGAAATACGCGCCGATTCGGTCAAAGTTGAACGAGTTAGCCGCGCAGTGTCAAATTTTGATGCAAACGAGAGATGCGTGCAGGAAAGAAGTGCAAGCTTTGGATAATATGGGGAAAGGCGACGGTTCGAATAGCGGGAGAGGGAAGAGCGCGGAGCAAATCGACGCGGAGGTGGCGAGAATCGAAGATCAAATTTCGCACGAAACGATGAGTTTGAAGGAGGAAAAAGTTTTGGTGGAAAAGATCAAGCAATTGAATAAGATGAAGGACGCGGCGAAAGCGATGGCTGCGAAGCAGGCACAGATTACCGGGACGGACGGGTCGAGGAAGGCTATGCAAGAGAAGGCAAAGGCGAAGGACGCGGAGATCAACGCCAACAAAGCAGAGCAGCAAAAATTGAAGAACGAAATCGACAAGATTCGTGGCGTAGAAAGTGGAGGAGGTAACAACAAGAATAAAAAAGAAAATGGGAATAGCGGCGGCGATAACTTCAACAAGACCTTGAAAGCTTTAGAATCGGAAAGGGACGGCGCGTACAAGCAAATCTTGAAGATTCGCAAAGAGATGGACGATTTGCGAGACGATTTTAAGAAGAAGAACAACGAGTGGTTGAAGAGAGAGAAAGTGTTTCGCGCGGAGCGTGACGCGGAGTACGCCGCGGAGAAAAAAGCGGCGGAAGAGAGAAAGAAGCAATGGGAAAGAGAAAACGCTCCGGAACCGTTTGAGGCAGAAATTTCTGCGTGCGACCAGTTGGTAAGTTTCTTGCAAAAGTTCTTGCCGAAGAGTGCACCGGCGGAAACCGCGTCGTCGTCATCGAAGAACGGAAGCGCGGAGGATTTAACCGCCAAGTTGTCAGGTCTGAAAATGGTCAACAAGAGAGACAAAGACGAAGAGATGGACGATTTGCTCTCCATGACCGGTACGCTCACGAAAGCGAAGAAGAACAAAGTCAACGCGATGAAGAACGCCGGACCTAGACCACCGAAAGACACCGATAAAGTTAATTTATCGTTAGATGCGCACGGAATGTTTGGTAAAGTAGGCATTTCTGCGCCTTTAATAGTTGGTGAGGTGCCCAAGTGTGTAGAATTGCTCAACAAGAAAAAAGAAGAATTCTTAGAGAAGCGCAAGGTGAAGAAAGAACGCATCGCGGCTGGATTAGAAGACGCAGTCGAAGAAGATTCCACCAAAGACGAAGAAAAGAAAGAAAAAAATAACAAAAAGGGTAAGTCTAAGAAGAAAGGTGGTAGCGGTAAGATGCTCGTGACGGTATCGTTGGAAGTCAAGGAGGACGAAAAGACGGTTGTTGTTTCGATTTCGCCGAAAAAAGAGGATTAGAAAGGGAGAAAACAAAGTGAGCGAGAGAAGGAGAAAGAGATAGGAAAAACTAATAAAATCGACATAATATAACAATAGTATTAATAAGGGATTGTGTTCGAGCACGAAGACGAATGCTTGAATGAAATTGTTATGATAATGATGATAATAAATAATACCGGTATACATTGATTTACTTTACACTAGTTTCTAACTCGCTGCGCGCTATGCTACTGTTTTCTTTCTAAAAATGTGCGACTATTTTTATGTTCTTTGCTTCTCTTTTTCCTCTTCCTGCTTCAATAAATAATACTCCGGATCGGTTTTCTTCAACAATTCACGCGCGTGTTTCCTCCACGCCTCGGAAACTCGCAACCGCATATCGAACGCATTCCCCATACCCCGCAATAGAACAGATACTCGGGAGATCATGACCATTTGTCTCGGCGTGTCAATCATCGGGTCTCTTTGTTCCATCTCGTCAATAAACGCTTGTAAATTTAACCCTTCGGTGATGTCCGGTGTATCTCGATCGTTCCAGAAGGTAGCTAGTTTATACGCCGTATCGACGTCTCTTTTCTTCGTCTTTCCTCCGAACCCGTCGGGCGGCGGCGACCAGACGAGCCGCGCCACTTCTTCTTTATCTTCGTGCAGCAACGCCAAAACGAGTTTTGCGTACGCGCGTCGAGCGTACTCGTCAATGCGCACGGTTTGACCGTAGTCAATGAGACCGAGTCTTCCATCGGGCATGAGAAGAATGTTGCCAGGATGCGGGTCGCCGTTGAACGTGCCGCATTCGAAGATTTCGTAGGCGTGCACGTCCAACATGGTTCGCAACACGTCGCCGAGATTGACGAGCGTCGCGGAGGGCTGCTTCTCCTTTTTGCCGTAGATGAGACGCAAAGGGGAGAAATTGTACGCAAGCCGCATCGGTTCATCGATCAGGAAAGATTTCGCTCGGATAATTGCATTCGCCTTTCTCGTCGCCCGCGCGGCTTCTTCCACGTCCTTCTTCTCTTCGCTTGCTTCAGCTAACAACGCGTCCGCCGAATGTCGCATCGCGTTCGCGTTCGCTTTCCTCCCAGTCGCCTTTAAAAATCTCTCGTACGATTCTTTCACGCCTTTTACTAACGGCACACCCTCTATCTCTTCCATAAATAACACGTTCTTCGAACACAACTCCTCTCTCGGTTCCGGTACTTTCACCCGATTTTCAAACTTTCCGTCCTCGATCAAACGTTTCATCTCCCTCAAGTTCTCCGCCTCGGTTCGATAATCAAACTCGTTCAAAAAGTTCCTCTGCACTTCTTTCAACGGCGGCACGTGTTGCGGCTGAAACAGTCTCAAGAAGAAAATCATCGTGTTCACGTCGTTCCTAAACCGATTCTCCACCTCCGGCGCCTGTACTTTCACCACGTACGTCTTCGGATCTCCTTTCAATCGACATCGATGCACCGCCCCGATCGACGCCACGCCAATCGGCGTTTCCTCCCAATATTCGATGCAATCCTCGTATTTTGTCCCTTTTAAACTCGCCTTTACGATTGCTAACGCCTCGCCTCTCTCCATCGTCGTCGGCGCTCGATCTTGCGCTTTTTTGCACCACTCGAGATATTGTTTTGGAATGAAGTCATCTCTGGTGGATAAAAACTGCGCGTGTTTGATGTAAAACCCGCGCTGTTCCCAGACTTGTCTCTCGATGATTGGACTGAAATACTCGTGTAATTTCTCGTACTCTTCGTCCGCTTCCTTGTTCGAGAGTAAGCACAGAGAGGTGAACATCGACGCGATGTTGTTAAACGTCGAAGTCGACGACGCTTCGATTTCCCCGGAAGAAGAAGACGAAGAAGAAGATGATGAAAATCGATGAAACATCTCGTTCCGTCGCTGCACGAGCCGGTACGAGAGGTACGCCGGCAACGCGTGGTACCAAAACGTCGTCGTTCGTTTCGTGTTTTCGTAGTCTCGGGAGAGTTGGTACCCGGAAAAGCCCAGCAGCGCGGTCGAGAAGGCGGCGGCGGCAGCCGCAGCGCCTCTTCTTCTCTGCATTTGTTTTTTCCAAAACTTTTTTTTTTGTGTGAGGAAAAAAAGTCAAGCGTTTTTACACTTTTCAACACTCTCCGGGAAAGAAGAAGAAGAAGAACTGTGTCTGCGCAAAGAAGGAGTGAGAGAGAGAGAGAGAGAGAGAGAGAGAAGAGAGCAGAAAACAAAACGATAACATGTCCGCCTCGTCGTCCTCTTCTCTGTCGACGCTGCGACTGTACAGAAACATTCTCAGAGCGACGAAACGGTTTCCGTCGAAGAACAAGGACGGTTTGTACAAAGAAATCCAACTGGAGTTTCGGGAAAATCGTGCACTCGAGGACGCGAGAGACGTCGAGAAGAAGCGAGCGATCGCCATCGACGGGTTGGACCGGTTGAGAGCGTTCAGCGGGTTGGACGGGAAGAGCAACGAGTGGCAGGTGAGACTGAAAGGACCGTCGACGGAGGAGAGTCGGTGATGCGTTTTTGATGTTTGTTTGTGTGATGGTAGTTTTTCGCGTCGGTAGTCAGTAGCAGTTTCTTCTATTATCATCGTGTTGTGTTTAGCTTCTTGTAGTTCTATTATAACGTGTAGCGCCGCGTCACGGAGCGGCTTCATCTTCCTCCGAAAACGGTTTGTGACGTCGGAAACGTAAGGTGACTTTTACGATGCCGTTGTCGATGTTGTTGGCGGCATCGGAAGTATCTTCTCCGACGACGAATCGAGGCGCCCACGTCCTGTGCTTTTTGTTTTTTTCCTTTTCGCTCTTGCCTCGGTACGGCGGATGTCCGAGAGGAACGACAATCGGGAGGTGTTTACGAACGATGTTATCGAGATTGCAGGTTGGAGGAATGCGCCAATCGGTGTCGATGTGGAACGTTTTCTCGGTGGTGCTCACATCGTATTCGTCGTTCGCGTCGTAACATCGCACCGGTATGTGATAGGAGATGTTGTTATCGAGAGCGTCCCAAATGGAGAAACATTTCGGTCGCTCGAGTTCCTCTCGATTCGTACTGGGTACCATTTCGAGCGTTATCGACCACGGACCACAGATTCGAGTTTGAATTTTGCCGTTTTGGTCGTCGTCGCTAAAACTTTTCACCGGAACGGAGAAGTTTTCGAACGTCGCCACCGTCGCTTCGGAGAAAAATTCTTCGGCGAACATGGCGAGCGTTTTCGAGGCGTCAGCTGTCAAGAATACTTTAGTTTCTCGTTTCACGGGGAGCCAAGAGATGACGTTGTCTGGATCGCTCCCGCGTTGTTTTGGAGGTTTCGTCTTTGTCGGCGTCGCGGATGACGTATCGGCGGTAATTTTCTTCACGATTTGTCCAACCGATTCGTCTTTAAACCCGTTCGTGCCTAACTTGTGGCAAAACTCTCTCAGCGTTTCCTTCCAGAAAAACAAAGGCTGCGCGGTGAACGCTTCGCACGGAACGTATATTCCTGCATCCGAGACTCGCACTTTCGCGTAAAACGGGTTAAATATTGAGTTCTTTACCATTTCATCCAGCATTTCGCTGTTTCGGCCGATTTGCGTTACGTTTCTTAAAAATCCTTCGCCAAACATATCAGCCAACAGAGGCACCAATTGGTTTCGCAACTTGCCTCTCGTGCTCCACGTCGGCGTGGAATCGAGAAAGTACGGAACACCGAACGTGTGTGCAAAATCTAGGACGTCTGATTTTGGCCTCGACAACATCGGTCTCCATATTCGAACGTTTTCTATGATGCCTTCATCGGACATGCCGTTGACGTTTAACACGTTCGCGCCACGAAACATGTTCGTGATGACATTTTCTTGAACGTCGCCGTCATGATGGCCTAAAAGAACCGCGGGATACTTATATTTTTGTCGCATGAGCTTGTAGAAATCGAAACGAATTTTTCTGGCTTCAATTTCGTACGTTTCTCGTGGTGTCACTCCTCGTTTTAAGCCTTCGCTGTTCATGTTTTTAATCTCGAACGCGATGGCGTGTTTCCGACACCACACGTCTAAAAAACTCGCCTCGGCGTTTGCCTCTGGGCGATTGCCGTAGTTTATGTGTAACGCTATCACTGTGTACCCTAACTGTTTCAAAATCATCCCTAAAACCATCGAGTCGACGCCACCGGAGAGGGATACCGCGATTGGTTTTTTATCATTCCCTTCGACGTAGTCAAACCGGTCTCGTTTCGACTCCATGAACTTTCTCACCGCGTCGACGATTGGCATGCGCATCGCTTTTTCTATTTGCTCCGCGGTTGGATCGAATTCGAAAAACTCCAAGATCTCGCTGTTTGTTTCTGGATGCCACTGTTTCCCTTCTAAATCTTGGTAACATCGCAAAGAAGTCTTTTTGAACTTTTTCAGCAACTCGAGACTGGCCGAATCCGATTCGATTCGCTCATCCAAACAGTCTATGATTTTTTTCAATCTCGGCAACGTTTTCTGCGTGTGTCTGTACGGCATGAGGAGAAACACCAGTTGCTTCGCATCGATCAGGTGCGAGGTGACGTCAATCTTCTCTAAACATCTATCTACGATTGTAACGCACACTTCATCTAACAGAGCTATGTTCGCTTCGGCTTCGGCGGCGGATCCTTCTCGCAAAGAAGAGCAACCGCGAAAGTGGTGTCTCGAGAACTGGTCGAGTACCACGATCGTCGGCACTACCGTATTATTCGTCGCGCTTTCCTTATCCTCGTTCTTTTCGATGTCGTGTAAACATTCCCGAATGAACTCGTGATGTTGATCATTATTATTCGTGCGGTCGCTCTCCTTCTTCTTTTTCTTTTCGCGATAAAAAATCCGCAACTCGTCCAGTAACTGTCCAAATTGACTCGAAATCAACGCGTCTAAATCTTCTCTCTTCTGCGCGTCTGAATGTTTGATAAACCAGCGATTTTCATACAACGCGTCTATCAAAAGCGCCGAAGCGCGGCGATGATTTTTTTCGTCTTTATCTTCTTCGTCGTACCGAAACCACAGCTCCGCAGCTTTCCTTCTCAGCGCGTCGAATGTGGCGGCAACTGCTTTGTTTTCGGGTTCCGAAGTTGACAACAAAAGCGACGCTTCTTTCTTCAAAGACGACGACGACGACGACGACGACGACAAGGAGGAATGATTGGGGCGCTTCGTCTTCGTTCCGCTAGCGGTTGAACCGCGGTTTCCCATGATTGAGAAATCGTGTGTGTGTGTAAGTGTGTGACGACTTGTGTTTGATGTTAGATTTTTTTGTTTGTTTGGGAAGAGAAAAAGTTTGTGAATGGCGAGAGAAAAAAAAACATTGTTCTTGTACAAAAAACTAAACCCTAACTTCGTACCATAGCTTTCTAACCGGTTGAAGGCGAATAAAAAGTTGAATGGCTCAGTGGTCTAGTGGTATGATTCTCGCTTTGGGAGTGGATTGTTTACTTCAATGCGCTGCTAAAACTGCAGTTATTATAAATCATAATATGCGAGAGGCCCCGATTTCGATTATCGGCTGAGCCCAGCCTTTTTTTTTGCCGTTTTGTGCTCACATGCATGCGTACGCGCTGTAGTATGTGTATATTTTATGTATATATTACACTGTTTTACATCCTGATTCACGGTGATGTTCTTATTATATTCACTCACCGCTCGATTCGTTCGAATCGCTCGATCAGCTCCACGATTTCGATTTTGTTTAGCCTCGAGTACCCTTTGATGCCGTTCTGTTTGCACGTCTCGATCAACTCTGGCTTTTTCATCCTTCGCAACATCCATTTTCGATCCCACTTTTCGATTTCATCCGCGGCTATTGATTTTTCCTTCTCTAACATTTCTTCGGTGGCTAAGATTTCTCGCTCGATTTGAGCGCGAATGCGTCCTTCTTGAACGTCCATCGGGAGGTTTCGCAGTTGCACTTGAAGTTCGCCGATGTATTCTCCCAAGTGTTTCGCAAACGAAGATTTCTTCGCACCCATCGCGCTGTCTCTATCGTCGATGACATCACTATTCCGTCTCTCCTCACCTTTACTACTACTACTACTACTACTACTACTGCTACTACTATCGCTGAGGTTACTTTTATTATTAGCGCCGCCGACGAGCAACAAACTCGATTTCAAACTCGACGCGATTTCTTCGATCACAATCTTATTCTCGTCGACATTTTCCCCGTCACCGTCAATCTCCTTATTCCCACCTTCGCTACTCAAAAGATTTCCTCGCCTCTTTGGTTTCAACAACCCAAACGGCGACTCGATTTGCGCGTGCGCGAAGCACATCAACGCGACCAACCACGTCTCTTTCCTCGTCAAATCAAACCCGCCGAACCGCGCGTACCCGAGCAGATACGCCACCGCGTACGCGCCAAATCTCTTCTGTCGTTGCACTTCCTCCTCCGATTTCTGCTCGACTTCCCACGCGCCGACAGAAAGTTGCGGTAAAAACCAACTCGCGGCGCCGAATATCGGGAGCAACGCGAGGCACGAGGAAACCGTCCAGCGCGTGCGCAAATCACTCTCATCATCATCTTCATCGTCGTAATCGATACCATCGCTCGCTCGAACGATCGAATCATCGCAGTAACTGTACAAAACCGAAAGCGCGATCGAACCGGCCGCCGTCGCATCCAACGCGTCGTTCAAAAGTTCCAACAAAGGGCCGTTTTCGTTAGATGCGAAGACGCGCGTGTTCTTCGTTCGCATCACCAACGCGCTTCGTCTCTTTTTTTTTAAAGTCGTCGTGGAACGAAGAAGATGAACGCTGTCGTTGCCATCTCGACGTCGTCGCGAAGAAGAAGAAGAAGAAGAAGAAACCGAGGGAGCAGCAGCGGTGGTCGAGCGAGAGAGGAGGAGGAGGAGAGCGCGGCACATGTCTCTATGTCGCGTCGTCGCGAAGAGACAAAAGTGAGGAAAAGAAGAACGAAAATTCGAAAAAATGTTTTTTCCCCAGAGTGACTCGAGAGTGATGAAAGCGCGACCGAAGCAAACCCTCGCGATGATGCGACAGAAACAACGTTAAACGAGAAGAAGAAGAAGAAGAAGAAGAAGTCAAAAACAGCATGTCGTCGTCGTCGTATCGGTACCAGAAGAAAAGCTCCGCCACGGCGACTAACGATAGTACAACTTCGTCGGCACCAACGAAAGCATTCACGAACTCCATAACGAAATACGCGTCTGCAATCCTGCGAGGCTCGGAATCGAAGCGCGTGGACGCGCAACTGTTAGATTCGGTGTCCAAAATCGTTTCGGGAAACGCGGTGTACATCGAGCGGTTTCACTGCGAAGAGAACGATTACCAAACTTTGGAACGGTTGGCGAATGATTTAGACAGAAACGCCAAAGAAGAAGAAGAGGAAGGCATGATAAACTGGTCGAAACACTTGAAACAGGAAAATCCGGAGTTTTCGGAGACGTTTCGAACGATCGTGGAACGGATGGCGGAGTATTTCGACGTGGACGTGTTTGCGACGCGATTAAACTTCTACCGGGACGGGTCGGATTGGAAACCGTACCACCACGACTCTCACGCGTTTGGCGCGAACGGACATAAAGAAGATTTCACCATGGGCGCGTCTTTCGGCGCGCCGAGAGCGCTGAGTTTTCTTCACGAACCGAGCGCGAGCTCGTTCGAGTTTCCTCAGAAGAATGGGGATGTTTTTGCGTTTTCGTCTGAGGTGAACGCGGCGATGAAACACGGCGTGCCACAGCTGAGCGGCCAAGAGCAGTTTGAGAATAATCCGAGGTTTTCCGTCATCGCGTGGGGGAGAAGGAGGAGTTTAAACGCGAGAAACTCGTCGGTATCGTCGTCTTCCGAGAAAACAACCATAGCTGTGGACGGATCGCGAATGCCGTGGCATCACAACGCGAGGAACGACGAAGAAGGAAGAGGAGGAGGAGGCTACGGAGTCTCAGAGACGTCGAGCACTACTAAGAACGCGAACGAAAGAGTCATGTCCAACGACGAAGTCTCGGAACTGGTGCAAAAATTTATCAAACGCAAACGAAACGAGACGAGGAAAACCAGCAAAGCGTTAGTCGAGCATTTGAAAGAGAACAAAGGAATAGACGACTTGGATTTCGTTCGGGTGAAAAAGCAAGCTCGCAAATATCAACGCGACGACAGGTTTTCGGCGAAGGAGTTCGTCGAGTCCGCCTTAGGCGGTTGTGTTTCCGTGGACGATTTGAGGAATCTCGCTTCGTACTTGCCCAACGAACAAAAGAAGATTGAGTTAATGAACGAGCTCAACAACTATTCCAGCTCGCTTCCTTTCTTGCCGTCGTCGTCGTAGAGAAAATAGTATATTAATTAATAGGTAGTAATATTAAAACCCCGCGTAGGACACCAACGCGTCACGCTCCTAGCAGTGATGCCACGGAAATAACAAACACATACAAGTGACGCGTTTACTTCTTCTTCTCACTCGCTTTCGTGTACAAGTACGCGCCTAACAAGGCCAAAGCGCTGCCGGCGGCATTCAACGGACTCACCGGGTTGCGAAAGTAAATCACGCTCGCGACAATCACCGCAACTCTCTTCAACGAGTTCCCGACGGAAAACGTCACCGGAGAAATACCCGTCAACGCTTGGTAAGACACTTGGTTATACAAGTGGTAGAACACGCCGGATAAGAACAACATCTGGTACAACTTCTCGGCGCCGACTTTCGCAACTGCGGCGGACCATCCGGCCGCCCACTGGCTGCCTTCCATGTACACCGCCGCCGGTGCCAAGTAAAAGAGACCAACGATACCGAGAATGCCGTACAAGTTGATACCGTCGATCGCTTTGAAATCATTCAACTGCTTCTTACTCGTGATGTTTCTCAACACCATCGCAATGTTTGAAATCATCGCCCCGTTAAACCCAGAAATCGAAAACGACACCTCCTTCATCGCCGCCATCGAGCAACCTATTACGATTGGAATCAGACTCGCCCACACGGCCGGGGAATACGTCGCGCCCAACAACGGTCCACTCAAAATGACCGAAAACACCGGCTCTGCCGCTTTAATCACGTGCGTAAACGACACCGCCATCTTAGAAAACGAAACGCACGCCGAGACGTGGCCAACCATGTGGAAAAATGCCACCGGCAACACGGCGATCAAAAACGCCTTGGACACCTTCGGCTTCTCTTGAATCCCAGTCGCCCAAACGACGAGCATCCAAATCGAAGTCGCGGCCAACTGCAACGTGGAGATCAACCACGGGTACGGGAACACGTTCAAAGTGCTCTTGTTGTACACGTTGAAAACGATGTTGAAAAAGTACCAAAGGGAGAAGAGCACGGCCGTTCTCGGACCCGGCGCTAACGTAGAGAACCCAGTTTTAAGACTGAAACCACCCGTCGCGGAGGCAGCCACCTTCGGAGAAGACGAAGACGAAGACGACGAAGACGCCCGCGTCTCGGTCGAAAAAATCCCTCTCTTTCTTCTCGTCAAAGTCCTCGTCTGACTCGACGCTTTTGTCAACCCTGACGAGGAATAATTTTTTTCAACAAACGCAGCAGGAAACGACGACGTCGAAGAAGAAGAGAACGCGCTGCACTTCGCCCCAAAACCCCCAGCGGGTGGTAATCGATTTGCGAAAACGACGCCTCTCTTTTTCCCTTCGTCTCTTCTCTTCGCCGAAACCCCCGAAGAGGAAGAAGCTTTAAACAACTGGTTGTGCGCCAACGTGGAATGCATTTTTCAAATCTCTTTTTCCTTTTTCCCTAATAACAACAAAAATTAACTAACAAAAAGAAAGAAAGAAACGTCTCTCTTTTCTCGACTGACTCGACTTCTCGACGGAAGTAAGAGCTCTCGAGGAGAACGCAGGTTTTCGCGTTCTTTCGAAGAAGAAGAAGAAGAAGAGAGGAGGTGTGTAATTAACGCGCGCGCACGTAAAGTGTGCGTGTGCGTGTTCTTTTTTGTGTAAGTGTGAAAAGTTTTCTTTTTAAAATAAAAAATCGCATCAAACAGCCCCTCGATCCTCACAAAAAAAAAGAAAAAAAAAAGGAAGAATGGGCGTCGTTGGTGGAACGACATCGAGGAAGTGGGGGGTGTCCTCCTCCGTCGGAAAAGGCGCAGCGAAGAAGAGAAGAGCCGCGTGCTGCGTTTTTCTCGTCGCGTTCGTCGCGATGGTGGTGTTCGCGTTCTCTTCGTTCGTGCAAGTAGAAGTCGTTTCTTCTTCTTCTTCTTCATCTGCTGTTCGTGGGGGTGATGATGATGATTCCGTCGTCGTTTCATCAGGCGGGGAGGAAAAGACGACGACGCGCGTGGAGGTGCGGACGGTGCAGCTTCCGTGCAAGAATGAAGGGAAAGGGGCGGCGTCAACGACGACGACGACGACGACTCGCGAGAACTTGTGCGAAGACCCGTCGAGAGTGGACGTTTTGATTCGGTCGCACTCGTGCGAAACCGGGACCAACGCGGAGGAGTTTCAACAGGCTGAACTGAAAGCGATGCCGAGGAAACCGAGCGAGGAGAATAGTAACGATGATAATAATAACAACGACGATAGCAGAAAGAGGAGAAGAGATGTTTTAAACCACGTGGAAGACGTGGACCCGGAAATGGAGAACCAAGAGATGAATCGAGTTTTAGAGCGGTTTCGATCGGGGCAGATGGTTTTGGAAGGAAGGAGGAACATTTTTCACGACGATGGCGGCGACGGGAACGGAAACGGGGCCGTAAAAACGTACAAAACGTGCGCTTTGGTCGGGAATTCCGGGACGTTGCAAAAGACTGCGTACGGGGCGATGATTGATAGCGCGGAGGCAGTGTTTAGAGTAAACGACGGGGTAGCGAAGAGAGGGTGTTCTTTGTACGCCGGGTCGAGGACGACGGTGAGAGTCGTGGACGCGAAAGCGCTCGGAAAGATGGAGATTTTAGCCGACGACGAAGAGGAAGGAACGAAGACGAGTACTAATAGCTTTAGAAGCAGTAGCAGCAGCAGCAGCAGTGGGAACGAAACGATGGTAGTTTTAGTCAACGCGGACGAACACGAGAGGGAAACGATGGCGAATTCGGAATACTTTAATCACGCGAAAAGTGTGAAGAGAGTGCACGAGGACGTGCAAGACGGCGCGAACGTTTTAATGCACTCTTACCGAGAACATTTGGCGAAAGTCGGGAAGATGCAAGGCGCGGGTGGAAATATTCCTTCGACGGGAATGGTTGCGTTTTACCTGGCGCTTCGATTGTGCGATTTCGTCGCTTTATACGGTTTCGGTTTATACGTGGAAAAAGAACGCGTGGAGAATGCCACGCCTTCCTCCGGAAAGAAGAAAGGCGTCGCTCCCGTGACTGCCGTCCACGATTTCTACCGCTACTACGATGCCAGACGAAACGTCGAACTCGGCATGCGCCAAACGCACTCGTTCGATACCGAACGCATGCTCATGTCCCTCGTCTCTCGCTCCACCGGGCGATCTAAACTCTGCGGCTTCAAAAAAGACGGCGACGAAGACGAAGTCACCAAACGCATCCGAAGAGAACAAGATAGACGCGCGAGACAGCTCGCGCGACGCACCGGACGAGGTAAAGTCAAAGGCGGTTCTAATAGCAACAACAACGCAAACGGCGCGTCCTCGGATAGCGCGAGCGGCGTGAGCGTCGCCGAAGAGAAACCCATCGAACACAACGTCAACTGGGACGCGCACCTCGATTCGAGCACCGGCGCTATCCCGCAGCAGAAGTAAAACAAAAGAACGTAAATTCGTGCGCGGAGCGTTTGTAATGATGAATGCTTTTTTGTTTTAAGTAGTTTGCGTAGCGCGGAGAGAGAGAGAGAGAGAGAGAGAGAGAGAGAGAGATTTTCATATGTAGAACACGAGAGAATACAAACAGAAGAGTTGCTTTTTTCGCAAAAATATCAAAAAGTAACGACCAAAAGGCACCATTTCCCTACGCGTCATAAAAAAGGACATTTTCTCTCCGACAACACATTCATCATGTCCTCGTTCGGAAACCGATTCAAACGAGGTCATTTTTCTCCGACTCGATACGAGGAGTTGGACGGCGAGTCGCTCATGACCAGCGAAGAGCAGGTGAGAGACGAGAGGTTTTGTGCTCCATTCTTTCTTCTTCTTCTTCGCTTTGCGCGGCGTAAAATTTGGGGAATATAATTCTCATCTCGCATCGTCATCGGAAGAGACTCTGTTCTTGTCAAACGCACCTCTCGTTTTTTTTGCAACGCGCTCACGCGAATTCTATCTCTCTCTCTCTCTCTCTGTGTGTGTGTGTGCGTGTTCTTTTTG
>Ga0181599_1002034_pt1 | contig 18681 bp, 10 predicted proteins | sample 041ome_3_FD_148658 | JGI IMG/M metagenome (GOLD analysis project Ga0181599, IMG submission 148658) | Coastal salt marsh microbial communities from the Groves Creek Marsh, Skidaway Island, Georgia - 041405US metaG (spades assembly) | ecosystem: Environmental > Aquatic > Marine > Intertidal zone >...
GGTCGATCGCGCGCTCGGCGCGTCGTCGCGTCGCGCGCGCGATGGACGCGCGGCGGCGATCGGGCGTCGGTGCCGGGACCGACGCGCGATCGCGCGGGCCCGGCGCGGCGCGGCGCGGACGCGCGCGAGACGCGGCGTCGATCGAGGGCGGACGCGCGCGATCGGTGGATCGCCACCGCGGGGCGTCGAGCGGGACGACGGAGGCGGCGCGGGCGCGGGCGCGAGGCGGATTCGGGCGGCGCGCGCGACGCGAGAGGGCGCGGACGCGGTGGCGCGCGAGGTCGGGAGGGCGGGGCGCGCGGGCGAAAGGGCGCGCGCGACGACGAAGGCGAGCGCGGGGACGAGGGCGAGGCGCGAAGACTGACCTAGAACGGATTCGACGCGTCGACGCAGGTTCAACTCTCCAGCAAGGTGACCGTTTCTGGTCTCAAGCAAACCGCGCGCGTGAACGCGCGCACGGTGAAGACCGCCGCGCACTGCTCCGCCGCCGATGTGACGCGCAAGGCGGCGTCCTTGGCCGTCGCCGCCGCCGTCGCGGCGACGCCGTTGGTCGTCGTCGAAGAAGCCTTCGCGCGCGACGTGCAACCGTACGCCGGTTTGACCCCGTGCAAGACGTCCAAGGCGTTCGAAAAGCGTCAAAAGACCGAAATTAAGGCGCTCCAAAAGCGTCTCAAGAAGTACGACCCGGAATCCGCCCCGGCGCTCGCCCTCAACGCGACGATCGAAAAGACGAAGACGCGATTCGCCAACTACGGCGAAGCCGGTCTCCTCTGCGGTAAGGATGGTCTCCCGCACTTGATTGTTGATGGTAACCTCGAGCACCTTGGCGAGTTCGCCGTGCCGGGCTTGGGTTTCCTCTACGTGGCGGGCTGGATTGGCTACGCGGGCCGCTCCTACGTTCAAATGAACAAGGAAACCGCAAAAAAGCCGACGGAAGGTGAAATCATCATCGATGTCCCGAAGGCGCTCGGCTTGATGTTCCAAGCGGGTGCGTGGCCGCTCCTCGCCGGTCTTGAGCTCAAGAACGGTACGCTCACGGCGCCGGAGAGCGAGATCACCGTCTCCCCGAGATAAGCGACATAGTAGAAACTCTCGAGCGCTTGCTGTACGATCACGAGGACCTTCCTTTATTAGTCAGAAGAAACGCGATTTGTGATTGCCAAACATAATGCTTCTTTAATCGTACACTTGTGCTTTACATCGACGGAACACTCGTTCCTCTGCGCCGCTATTTGTTCTTCTACGTTGCTACCGCTACTCGCTTGCGGAGGACTTCCGAGCGCCGACGCTAAGATTGTTCGCGTTTCCTACGCGCCGTTCGGACTCGCAGGCATGGCGAGTCGCGTCACCACGAGATCATCGCTGGTCGTCGATTCTTCCACCAAATACTCGATGAGCATGATTGCGAAGAACGTCAGGCAAATTGCGATTCCGACGCCGACGCGCAGAAACTTTGACTGCGGTTGAACGCCGACGTTCGCACCCACCTCGGCGGCTTCCTCCGCCATGGATGCGAGCGCGGAATCAATCTGTAACAGAACCTCCTCGCGACGTTTCTTTCCAACCTCGCGTCGCTCGTCGTCACCGTTCCCCGCCGCCGCCCCTCCTCTTTTGGGCTGCGGAAACCGACGCTCCAACTCCGCGAGCGCGAGACGATTCCTCGTCTCGGCCTCGGCCTCGACCTCGGCCATCGCCCCGACGCGTCGCGAAGACACTTCGACGACCCCCATCCCCGGTTGTTTCCCCAGTCTCCCCATCGTTCGCCGCTCGCGCCGATTTTCCTCCGCGGCCTCCGCCCACGCGTCGAGTTCTCGCAGCGCCTCCCTCGCCTTCGTCTCCTTCGCGTCGCTCGCGCTCCCGAGCTGCAGATCCCACACCGCGCGTTCGCCCAATTCCATCGCCCCCTGCACGGCGTCCCGCACCGCGTCCAGCGCCTCGCGCGAGATTTTCGCCGCGCTCGCCCCCGCGAGCGCTCGGCTCGAGCGTTCGACCGCGTCGAGCGCGCTCGTGAGCTCATCCACGCTCGACGCCCTCGCGCGCACCGCCTCGCGAAGCGCCGCGCATCGTTCGTACACCTCGCTCACCGCGTCGCCGAACGGCGACGGCGGCGCGCGCGCGGGCGTCATCGTGTGGCGCGCCCGCGGTCGCACTCGAAGACGCGACGCCGAGATGTCGACGAAAAAGGTGCGCGAGCGCGCGCGACGCGCACCGCGGTCGACGCGTCGCGACGCGCGCGCGCGCGCGGCGACGCGGCGACGCGCGCGCGATCGATGACGCGCGATTGATTACGCCGGCCCGTTTGCGATTCGATCTGGTGTTGACGGATTGAATTCGAATTTGAACGACGACCGGCGCGTGACTGACGATCGTCGACGCGTGTCGATGCGCGCGCAGCGTACTCTGCTCAAGGTGATCATCCTTGGGGACTCGGGGTGAGTAACGCGCGCACGGCGAGGCGAAGGCGCTCGAACGAATGAACGCTCGCTCGGGACGCGACTGACGCGACGACGATCGTCCGCGATGTAGGGTTGGGAAGACGTCGTTGATGGCGCAATACGTAAATAATAAGTTCTCCAAGCAGTACAAGGCGACGATCGGGGCGGATTTCATGACGAAGGAAATCGTCATCGACGACACGGTGGTGACGTTGCAAATTTGGGATACGGCTGGACAGGAGCGATTTCAGTCGCTCGGCGTGTCGTTTTATCGCGGTGCGGATTGCGTGATGTGCGTGTACGACGTCAACTCGGCGAAATCGTTCGAGTCGCTCGAGAACTGGCGAAACGAGTTTCTCGTGCAGGCGTCGCCGAGCGACCCAGAGAAATTTCCCGTCGTCGTCGTGGGGAATAAAATCGACGTAGAGGACGGCAAGGACAGCAAGAGGGTGATCAGCGAGAAGAAGGCAAAATCGTGGTGCACGTCAAAGGGTGGTTTGATGCACTTCGAGTGCAGCGCGAAGGAAGATATCAACGTCGACGCCGCTTTTGAAGCCGTCGCGAGGTTCGCCGTGCAAAACGAAGACGCCGAGGAGGACGTGTACTTGCCGGACACCGTTAGCATCGACACGCGCGGCGCCGCACCCTCCAGCGGGTGCTGCTGACGACTTTTACGACTTGTCACGCGCGCACGCAACCATTCAACACCTTTCGTCGTTCCCATTCGCCAACTCGCTCGTCTCGCGTTCCGCGTCCCGCTCCGTGGATAAAGCGCGCGGCTGAGATTACTCATCATCCTCCATCGTCTGTCTCCACGCCACACCTCGCCGCGCGCGCGTCCGATGGCCATGCTCGCCACGTCCCGCGCGTACGCTCTCGCGCACGCTCGCCCTCGCCTCGCCTCGCCGTACCGTCATCGCGCGTCGTCGTCGCACCGCGCGGTCGCGGTCGAATCGACGTCGACGACGGCGAGCGATCTCGGCGCGCTCGGTGACGGACGATTCTCCAAGCTCCTCGGCGCGCTGGACGTCGCGGAATTGACGTCCGTGATCGCAGGAAGCGACGAAGCGCTGACGGTGTTCGCGCCGACGGACGAGGCGTTCGAGCGGTGCGCGCGGGACAGGGCGCTGGCGTTCGAGGAACTCGCCGAACGCGAAAACTTGGACGAGATATTGAAGTATCACGTCGTGAGCGGCGCGGTGAAGTCGAGCGATTTGAAGAGTGGACAAGTGAAGACGCTGAATGGACGCTCTGTGAAGGTTGACGTCGCTGGGGGTGAGGTGAAGGTCGACGGCGTCAAGGTGACGGAGGCGGATAAGGCGGCGTTCGGGGGCAACGTCGTCGTGCACGTCGTGGACGAGGTTGTTTTTCCGGCGTTTTCGATCAACGCCAAAGTGCAAACGCCGCAAGAAATTCTTGCGTTCGAGGGATGGGCGCCGGAGGTGATTAACGGACGCGTCGCCATGCTTGGGTTCGTGCTGGCGCTGGCGGGCGAAATCGCCACGGGGGAGTCGTTCACGACGCAGGCGGCGCACAACTTTGGCGAGCTCACGCGCACGATGTTCGTGTGGAGCTTGGCGTCTCTTTTCCCGGCGTTCAGTTCGAACGAGGGGTACGAGGCGAACCCGTTCAAGATGGCTGACAGTAAGGAATGGGAATTTGTTTTCCGCGGTTGCCCGCCGTGGCTCGCGGTGAAGGATGTCTTTTCGCCCGAGGTTGAACAGCTGAACGGCCGCGCCGCCATGATTGGCTGCGCTTCGATGATCGTTCTTGAAACGCTCCTGGGACACGCGCTCTTCTAGTGCGTCTTCGCGGACTCGCGCGACTTTTGTCTTTTCTTTTGTTTGGAGAGAGGCAGTGTTCGTTGGAATGTGGCGATGTTTTTTCGTAATTTTTTAGACAAATGAAGATTGTTTTAATCAAAGTCGAAATCGTCGATTCTCCGCCGTCGTCTTCGAAGGCATGACTTCATCAGAGTCGGAGAAGATCGATTCGTACTCATCGTCCGAATCGCTTTCTACAATGGTCGCTTTTCTCGCTCGTGACGACCTTGGGAGCTCTAAATCAGGCGCGGCGTTGACCAACCTGTCCGAAGCGCGCGTCGCCTTGTTCCATTTGAAAGCTCGGCGAAGCGCTATGAGATGGAGACGAAGGCAACGTGCATCACTCTTTTCGTTCGATCTGTGCGAGCAGCGAAGTAGAGGAGCCATCCAGCTCCACGGCAACCAGCCAGGCTGGAGCCAATCGCTTTCGATCGCACGCTGAAAGACGATGATCGCCGCCGCGAGCGCAGAAAGCGTTTGAGCCGACCCGGCAAGGTTTCGCCACATCGCTCGGCGCGTCTCGCTCCCGAGCACAGAGTTAAAGGCAACGTCGGGAATTTCGCTTTCCAAGGTCAAGAATGCGGATCGAACGCGAGAAATGCCTTCGACATCATCGCTCACTCCGCTCGTCGCCCATTCGCCATCGTCAGGCCGAGAAGGCAATGCATCGACATCCTTCAAGGCTGCTTGATCCGCGCCGTATCGACGTTGCAACGAGCGCCAAAGATCACCTTCTTTTCTTCCTTTCGGATTTATGTTGTCGATCAAAACCTTAGTTTCGCTCAACGTCATAATTCCATACTCCGGCTCGACGTCATGATGCTCGTTATCCTTCGCCGCTTGCACGATGACTTCGCCCCAATTGCCCAATGCCCAGTATTTTTGTCTATGACGATCCGAGCCCAAAGGCTCCCGTCGCGGTGCGGTTTGCAGCTGGGGCACTTCGACTTCGTGCCACTTGCTTTGCCATCGCACGCGAGCTTGCGCGAGTTCTTCTTCCGTCGGCACTTTTTGTTGCTTTGTTTGCTGGGGTGCCTTTGCCTTCTTTTCCTTCTTCTCCTCGGGCTTCACCTCTTCGGCGGGCGACGCTTGCGCTTCATCAACATCCATCGGTTGGGTTTCATCCTTAGCCTTGGCTTCCTCGGCCGCTTTCGCCTCCTCGGCTGCTTTCGCTTCCTCAGCGTCACGCGCCTCACCCTTGCCATCTTCACGATCTAACCGATATTCGCTCCAAGCTTTGATGTGCTGTCTGATATCCTTCTTGGTTTCGTTGGCCAAGTTCACTCCGTTGTCAATCGAGGTTCGCAACGCGACAGAATCTAACGCTACCGTCATCAACGTCCGCAACAAAGTGACGCGAGCCTGAGGAGACAAACCATCAAAGCCGACAGCGTCGATATCGCGCGCCAGCGATCTCAATCGTCGCGCAAAGGCTCCACGGCAACCGCCTGTGTATACGGCGTCTTCGGCGGCGTTGTCGACTTTCTCCATCATGGCGTCTCGTGCGATAATCATCTCGCCCGTGGATGCTTTGTGCAACGTAGTGCCTTCGAAGGATTTGCAACAACTCACATTGGGCGCATCGTTGTTTTCCTTCTCGCGCACGCAAGTTGGGCAGAACCATTCACCTTCTGGTTCGGCGAGCAATGGAGGGTCGAGGCACTTTGCGTGGTACTCCCCATCGCACGAATCGCACAAAAGCACAGTTCCGGCCATGACATCTAATCCGCACACGGAGCAGCCTTCATCCCAAGGGGTCTTCGGAAGTTCGTCGGATCCCGCCTTGGTTTGCTTGAGCGCACCTTCGACAGCCGCGATTAACTCCTTCTTTGCCTTGGCACCGTTGCCATTAGTGAGACTGGCCATGTTTGTGGCCGCTTCGAGTACGTCTGCTTTGATGAGTTCGTCCATCTCGTCTGCGTTGCTCGTCGAATGCGCCGCTGCAGCGTACACGCCCGCGCCGAGGCGAGCGTCGAGGAGACGAATGTCCAAGCCTCTTGGATGTTGTCCCTTCACAGCAGCGCCGTCACCGCGAAGGCACACTTGGCTCATCGAATGCTGGCACGCCATGTTCCTCAGTGCACATCGAACAGCGTGAATGTGTTGCGACGATTTCGCTTCGGCAACTGCACTCTTAGCTTTTTGTCGACGAGACTCAACGACGCGCGAAGAGGAGTCATCAGAGACGCCAGAGCCCAGTGCGTACATCTCAATCTCGGCTGCCGCCAAAGCTTCGGCGTCACTCAACGCGCAAAGAGCAGGGGAGACTCGAGCGCTGTACTTTTCGACTGCATGACCATGCCAAACTGCACCTTCCGCGTATGAAAGCGGATCGATGCCAGCATCACCTGAACACATGTAACGAGTGAAGACATCCGCGGCTTCAGGGAGAATCGGCGGGGCATCTTTCAAGTACGGCTCGTACGCGGGCATATCGTGGATCACAGAAGCAGCGTACAAAAATCGACGCACAAGTTCTTGCCACACACCTTTCGTATCCGAGATATGCGAATGCGCATCTGGAAGGAGCTGCAATGCGCTTGCGCTGGACTTATCCACAGACGCGGCAGCGTCAGCCACGCACGGAGCGATGAGAGCCAAGTGCAAAGAAGCCATGAACTCTTCTGATTCCTTGGGATTCGACAGCACGCGCGCCAAGGCTTGAACCGTAGGGGGTGATTTCACATCGGCGGCGGATCCAAAGAGTTCACGCTTGAAGCGATCGAGAAACATCCAAATTTCCATGATGTCGCCCAACTCTGACTTTTCTTTGAAATCTGGTTCGATCTTCAAGTTTGGCGACATCACAGGCGGCGAGTAAGTCGTATCGGCGCTATCCGATTCGCGTTCACTCATACCAACGAGCCACTCCTTCTGTTTGTTCTCGAGTTCGTTCATCATTTTGGCGCGTTCTGCATCACGCTTCTTCTTCTCCTCGGCCTCTTTCGCACGTTTTGCCTTGTTTATCTCCTTTTGCGCTTCGCGTTCGATCGCTGCCTTGGCCTTCGCCGCTTCTCGAACAACCTTCTCCGCTTCCCTTTGAGCTTCTTTCTGCATTTTAGCTGCTTCCTTCGCCGCTTCCTTCTCTGCTTTGGCAGCCTCCCGCAAAGAGTCGCGATGCTGCTTCATGATTTCCGCGAGCGTTCTTTTCGCGTCCAAACGCTCCTCTCTTTGCTTCGCACGCGTCGCAGCGCTGTCAACGCGCGATATGAGACGCTCAATCAGCTTGCTAATGGACTTCTCGACCCTGCTCTGTGCCGACTTTTCGGTCTTTTCCTTCTTCGTCATCTCGCGAATCTTGGCGAGAATTTCCTTGGAATCGCAGAGACGCGATTTGGAGCGGCGAACTCGTTCTTCAAACCACCCCTCACGCTCTTCGACAAATTGGTACTTGGCAGCCGCGTCAGATCCTGGCAAACTTTCGATTGCACGAACGACGCGAACATCATCAAACGAAAAGTGGTCGTGGATCCCAATGGAAACCATGGGGCCGATGGTTTCGCACATCTCAAGCCAAGCACCGAGCGGAGAAGCCGAGCACACACTCACAGTAGAACCGTCTTTTTCCGTCGACACGACGAATTCAGGCGCATTATCGGAAGCTTTCGTGACTTCACTCGTAAACGTCACGCCAGAGTCGTTCTTCCAAATCGTCTTGTAACCAAGTGGCCAAATGTGCACGTCATCGTGAAACTCATCGTTATCGCCAAGAACTTGGCCGAAACTCTCCACAACCAAATTTTCTCCTAAATCCATCGGCACCGTCGGTTGCTCGGCTTCTCGAGCCTTCTTCACCGCCTCCTCGCGAGACAGCGGCTTGAAGTGTTCGGGTTTCTTCGCCGCGGCGGACGATTTGAGAATTTTTTGCGGCGCGAGCCCGAGCGCGCGCACCACCTCCAATCTCGATCGATACCTCTCCTTATCGGGCGACCAGTACAGCGCATCGTACGTTCCCGCGCTCGCGCCTTGTGTCCGCATCGTCGCCGTGCACGTCCAATCATCCGAAAGCTGTCCTCCGCACTTGGCCACGTACTCTCGCAACGCCTCCAGCAACGCCGGCGTCGGATCATCCGCGCTCCGATCCGCCCGAATCGCCCCTCCTGCCGTCACCTTCACCCGTTTCGCCGCCTGTTCATCCCCACCGCTCGCCTCCGCGTTCGCCCCAACCACTTTCCCATCGACGATTTTCGCCCCGGCGCCGACGCTCGCGCTTCGTCCTCGCGTCGACGCGTGAAAGTCATCGTCATCGTCCTCCTCCTCGTCTTCGTCCTCCTCGTCGATCGAGCTCGCGTCGTAATCCGCATCCTCATCATCCTCGACCCCGTCGTCGCTCGGTCTCACCGCGCGTCCGTTCGTCGTCGTCGCGTCTCTCGTCGTCTCGGTCTCGACAGGTGTCTTTTGATCATCATCGCCCGTTCGCGCCGTCGCGTTTTCCCTCGTCTCTTCGCCCTCGCGCGCGTCTTCCCGCGACGCGATCGTCCTTTTGTGCATCTTGAACACTCCCGCGGCGTCCATGGCGACCCGGGGCGCGCGCCGGCGCGTCGTCAAGTCCGGCTGGTTTGAAATGCGAACCTCGAGCGGGGCGCGTGTCGACGGAATTCGCGCGCGCGCGGCGACGCACTGGCGCGCGCGCGCCCGATCGGCGCGGTCTCGCGAGACGACGAGGCGAGGAAACGGAACGACCGCGCGCGCGCGCGAAGCGGAGGGGCGAACGCGCGCGCATCGGCGCGCGAACGGGCGATTTCGATGAGCGAAAAGATGAAATCGGCGTTTCAAGCGGCCAAGTCAAAGGTTTCGAGCGCGGTCGAGACGACCAAGGCGCGGTCGAAGGCGCGACAGACGTCCGCGGGGGGGAGCATGGATGTCGATGCGTCGTTAAGGGGGGTCGGGGACGACGGAGACGCGCGCGAGGCGCTGCGCGAGGCGAGGGAACACGCGAATTCGTTGGAGCGAGCGCAGGCGGCGCTGAACGGGGAGATGCGGCGGATGGCGAATGAATACGAAAGGGTGCGCGGTGAGCTCGATGCGGTGAGCCGGGAGAAAGAAGAGGTTCGACAACGAGCGTCGGCGGCGTGGACGGAGATGACGGCGGAGATCGAGACGTTGAAGGCGGAGCTCGAGCGGGCTCGAGGCGGGAAAGCGGAGGGCGACGCGGGAGAAGACGCCATAGATGAACTCAAGCAAAAGGCGCACTTGGAGGCGCGAGCGATTAAAAAGGTTCTTATTGAAGACAGGGAAAAGTTTGCCGCGACGGAGGCTGAGTTGAGGGGGAGAATTAAAGAATTAGAGGACGCGCTCGCGAATGTCGAGGAAGGCGCCAAGTACACAAGCGAGGCGAACGCGGAGCTATCGTCCAACGTGCAGACGTTGGAGTCGCAAGTTTCTTCGCTTCGGATAGAAGTGAACGAGAAAAACGCCACGGTAGAGCGTTTGGAGCGAGCGAGCGCGGCGCCGTCTGAAGAAGTTGCGGCGGCACGTGCGGAGACTCGACAGACGCAAGCCCAAGCCGAAAGACTCGAGTCTTTGCTCGAGGTCACGAAGTCGGAACTCGAAAAGACGACGTCTTCGCTCGAACAAGAAGAAGCGAACGGCGCTAAAACACGCGAAGCCGTGGTGTCGCTAGAGTCTCAGTTAGCGGCGGTAACAGCAGAGCTGCAAGCAAGTACAGACGCTCAAGCGTCCACAAGCTCTGCAACAGACGAACTCAAGGCAGAATTAGCCGCCGCACGAGTCGAGTACGGCCAAGTACGGTCCGAGCTCGAGGCGAAATCGAAGGCGCTGGAGCAGGCGCAGGCTTCAAGCGTGGCGACAAGTGAGCTCGAGGCGGAGCTGGCTTCCACGCGCTCTGAGCTCGAGGCGAAATCGAAGGCGCTGGAGCAGGCGCAGGCTTCAAGCGTGGCGACAAGCGAGCTCGAGGCGGAGCTGGCTTCCACGCGCTCTGAGCTCGAGGCGAAATCGAAGGCGCTGGAGCAGGCGCAGGCTTTGTCAAGTGAGACGCAGCAACGGTTGGAAACCGCTCGCAACACATCGCAGTCGGAAGTATCCGTGCTGAAGCAAGAGCTTGTAGAAAAGAATCATGCTCTTGCGGAAGCGCAAGCGTCGAGTGTGAACGTGGAAGAAATTCAAGCCACGACTCAGTTGTTGGAATCTCAGCTTGTTGCAGTGAAAGCAGAGCTTGAAGCAAAGAGCGCAGAGCTCGACGCACAGAAGGAGGCACTCATGCGCGCCGAAGCGACGAAGAGTTCAAGCGCAGAAGAAGTCGAAACAATGAAAACGACGTTAATGTCTCAACTTGCGATGGTGCAAGACGAACTCGCGTCAAAGACCGAGGCGCTCAAGAAGGCAGAGTCTGCGTCGAACGCTGCAGCACAAGAAAAAGCAGCCGCGAAGGAATTGTTCGATTCACAATTGAGCTCTGCGCGAGCGGAAATTGAATCAAAGACGAGTGAGGCACAAAGTGCATCGGACGCAAGGGACGCCCTGCAGTCCAAGGTGAGCGCCCTTCAAGGCGAGCTTCAGGCGAAACATGAAGCGCTCGAGCTTGCGCAAGCCTCAACGGGATCAGCGACGGACGAACTCCAATCGAGCCTCGATGCGGCTCGTCAACGAGCCCTTGGTTTTGAAACCGATCTCGAAGCGCTTCGTGCAGAGCTCGCGGCTCTTCGTGCAGAGCTCGCGGATAAAACGCAAGCGCTCACCGCGTCTGAGCAGAATGCCTCCGCCGCGAGGACGGAGCTACAAGAGAAACTCGAGAAGAGTCTTGAGCACGCTCGAGCAGAGATTCAACAAGTAACGGAAAAACACGAGGAAGTGCAGGCGACGTTATTGACGGATGTGGAATCGCTCAAGGCGAATCTAGAGTCGGCAGAGACTCGTAATGCCGTCATGGAAGAGGAGCTTCGCTTGACAAACGAAGCGCTGAATCGTTCATCCGTCGAAGCCTCGGGCATTGAAAGTGTTCGCACACAGCTCGCTGAGGTCAGCGAGCGTTTCAAAGAGTCCGAAATGGAAAGATCCACTCTCGAGCAAAGTCTGCGCGTCGCGAACGAGCGCCTGACCTCGTTGGAAGAACGACTCAAAGTTGCTGAGGAGAACGATGCCTCCGCCGCCGAGGCGCTCCGTGAAGCCAATGAACAAGCCGCGAAGGCGAAGGATAACGTCGCGTCCATCGCCTCCGTGAGCGCCACCCAATTCGCTCAAGAGCGTCAAATGATGAAAAATGCCCTGAGCGAGCTCCAAACCGAGCGTGACATCCTCGTCAAGATGCTCAAAACTTTTCACGCGCACGGCGTCGTGCACTCGACGAGCGAGACAGCGTCTCATCGCGACGCCAGCGAGAGCGTCTTCGGGGACGGCCCTTCGGAGTTCGCCCGGCGTTTCACCGATTCCGCGTCATTAGCTGGCGTGTTCACCCCGAGAAAACGCGCCCCGTACGTTGACCTCGACCGGCAGTCCCCCAACTCACCGCGCTCGCCCAACTGAAATAAATAGCTCACGTTGCAACCATCGTATCTATGCCTCACCGCCGCCTCACACAGATGCACGATGTCGCTCGACCGCGTGGACGCCGATGATGACCCATCATCGTCCACCGGTGACGACGGTTTCCCTCCCGGCGTGTCCCTGGGCACGACGCACGGTGGCGTCCGAGTGTTGCAAATCGATGACCATCCAGAAGACAAACCAAAGTGCGCGAAAAAGCTTCAACATCCCGCGAGTGGAAGCGAAATCACGCTCATCGGAAGCGCGCACGTCTCAGAGGCGTCCGCACGCGAGGTATCGCGCGCGATTCTAGAGGGTAAACCAGATTTGGTGGTCATCGAACTCGACGGGGACAGATTGAAGAGTTTGTTGCGGAGCGCGAGCGAAGACCGACCCGCGATGCACGCGGCGAGGCGAGTGGCGAGCGTGCGTGAGGCGTTCAACACGCTGGTGAATGGACAATTGGCGATCGTGGCGGGGAGTTTGGGGTACTCGACGATCGGGGCGGTGTTGGACACGCGGCCCGGGGCAGAGTTCATAGCTGCGGTGGAAGCGGCGCGGGACGTCGGCGCGACTGTGGTTCTTGGAGATAGGAATCAGCGAGCAACGGTGGGGAGGTTGATGGCGCGTGTGCGACGTGGATCAACGCTGTTCGATGAGCTGGCCAAAACTGGAGAGTTTTTGGGGGGGGAGACGGATTTGGCGCGCGCCGACGCGGCGACGAAGCGAAGTGGCGTGCAAAAGGCAAAGCATATATTGGAGAAGGCTGGATGTGAACATAGCGAGGCGGTCATTAAATCCGCGCTAGAAATTTTAGACAGCGGCTTGAGAGGCATACCGGTACGCGTGGATGATTTGATGCGCGTGCGAAAGTGTGCTCGTAGGGTTGTCGAGTACGTGCGAGTTGAGTCGTTCAATGGCAACCCGACGTTCAGTCCCGGATTATCAAAGGTCGATAGCGCCAAAAAGATGAGCATCATGGATTGGGCGACGGCTGAAACGGTTATTCGAGAGCGTGATTTGATCTTGGCGACGGCACTACAACGGGACCCCACGGCATCGAGTGTCGTCGGCGTTGTGGGAGCCGGTCACATCGCGGGCATCCAGCAACTCTGGGACGAAGTTGAAAGCTCGGAATCGCGCGCAAAGTTCAACGAATATCTGAACGAATGGCCGACAGACGCAAAACCAGTCGACTATACTAACAGAATTTTGTCCGGCGTGTTCGGTGCTGCCGCGTTCACTACGATACTCCGTCGGGGATCTGCCGGGGCGGTGAAATTCGCCGGCGCGTTGGTTGGATCGATGTTGACGCTCGGCGCCGTCGGGACGTATATGGGTGCTTCTGGATTAGTCGCGCTTGGCCGTGTCGCCGTCGCGATAGAAGATGCATCAATTCGCGCGGCTGAGCTTGGAAATCGCGAAGACTCGGCTCGGGCGAAGGGAGCATTTTCAAACATGATTGTTCGAGACGCGGCTGTGCCATATAAGGAATAACAGAGATTTTAATTTATGTACTTTACATCGCTTTAACGCGGGGAATATCCACCCGACGTTCTCACTTGCTCTGGTGAGGCGTTTGCCAAAATCGGACTCACTCCATACGGATCAGCCATTTCTGGGGTGTCGTTGAAAGAGTTTTCTTTATCGACAAACAATGGTGACACCATGTCGACGTTTGGCGTGCAGCCACCGTCGTACTCTCCAGTCGTATTCAGTGCGGCGACGGCATTGAGGGCTTGACGAGCTGCTTCTAAATCATCTTGACTTCCGGCAACATCCATATCACCTGAAGCAGTTCGATCCAACTCCATGGAATCACGCCATTGTACGCTCGTACGCAACATGGACTCCTCACCGATTGCCTCCGTCACCATGGGGTTGATTTCATCATCCTCGTTCAAATCAGCTGAGTCATCACCCATGTCGATGTACACTTCCACTGGCTTGGGACTTCCCTTGATCATCACCGGTGTCGTTCTCGGACCTAGCGACGAGGTATTGGATACGTTACTGTCCGTCTTTCGGTGCCCAAACTCAGGCGTGTCCACTGCTTCGGCGCCCGTGTTCAGGTCGACCGATAATTTATTTTCGTTCACCGGCTCCAAAGGTGAGCGGTAAAACGGCGCAGGAGATCGTACGAAGTTATTACTAGCGCCAGGACTTTTAATCGGCGTCTTCTTTAGCCCGCTGAACAGTTGCCTTCCACCAATCGCGTTGTTGATGGCGCTGACGCTGGGGTAGCCCAAGGGCGGACCCTCGGGAACAAAAGGATTCCACAACGCGGCGGCGCTCATCCAGTTCACGGCGCTGATCATCCACAAGAAGTTGACCGCCACAGCGATGCTCAAATAGCTGTAATAGTGCTCCTCGGCGACGAGCGAGACAACGATGAGCATGATACCGGCCTCTATGGCGAGAACGCCGATGATGACAGCGAATGGAATCAAAGCGTCTTCTCGTGTGAGCCCCCAAAAGGATTTCCTCGGGCACGACGTGGAACGCCACCAAAACTTGCCCTTGCGGTCAGTAGAGTTAGAGACGTACGAGGACGGCGGCCAGATCAAGCAAGCAACCAATAGCTTGACGTCATCGAGGACGGGCAAGTTCCAAGTCCGTCCCCAAATTTTAAACTCGCGCAATTCGCAAAACTTTTCCCAAACCTTTCGGTCGTGAGTGCCCGGGAGACGGATCTTCAACAAACCGAGGATAACGCACGCGTGGAAGAAAAATACAAGCATGACATACGGACCTGTGACCGCGGCAAAAAGGCCAATTGTGCAGATTCGTGCCGCGAGCTCAAAGAAGCGGTAGCACGCCTTGGCCATCATTTCAGACAGGTGTGCCTTGTGCATCTTCCAGTACTCTCTCCACGAGTACGCGGGCGGTTTTTCGTGCAAGTCTAACGAAACAAAACACAAGGTACCAGAGGTGATCGAACCCGCGACGGCCAGGAACAGGAGCATGTCGAATCCCTCCCGACCCGGGCAGACGCTGGTGGGAGACGAGCACGAGATTCCAATGTACGCCTGGAGCGTCGCCATGGGGAGCGTTAAGAAGATGGTATCCACGAGTTGCATCCCACGAAGATCCATTTCAGCCTTTCTCGCTCGCACATCATTCGTTCGGAGCGCACGCCAAGCGGCAAAGGCGGTGCCGAGCTGCAACATCGCGCACGCGGCACCAAAGCGCCTGACGACGACTTTGAAATCGTACTTGCTGAATCCAAAGACTTTTTGGTCCTTGCCCACACTTCCTTTCGCCGGTTTCTTGGGCATGGGATAGTGAAGCACCCAGTATCCAGTAATACACGCCGCCGAGAAGACGAAAAACGTCAAAACCATGCTGAACCACAACCAAGATCCCGCTCGAGCGAAGCGATGAAGTTCGCGCACCAACTGCGTCTTGGAGTAAAAGTCGAGCAAGATTCCAACTACGAGCATCAAGCGCTGCACGATGTTCAACGACGGACCCAGGCACTCGATACGCTCAAGAACTTGACGAGAGATTGGAATCGGGGTCATGGGAACGACGTTCGCCGGGAGAGACATGCGCATCGCTGCCCGCTTCTTTGCCGCCGCGCTCGGACGAGACGGCGTTGCGCCGGCATCAATGGAATTTCCGAGCACTTTATTCTCGAACGGTGCCGTCATGGGCGAACCAATGGACGCCCACATGCCACCAGGCTTCATATTACTTCTCGGCTCGACGTTACTCCGACGGAACCGATCCACCGGTGACATGAGCGGCGTTTGACTTCCCGCCGCTTCCTGTTGACTGGCTTCCTCGTCCTCATCCGCGCCCTCGGGGGTGCCGCCGAGGTTGACCTCGTCCTCGCATTCGTCTCCATCATCTCGTGCCGACGTCATCTTACGCTCCGGGGTCTCAAGTCCGTCCATATCCTCCTCCGCGCCCTCCTCAAGCTTCGCCGCCGCCTCCTCGATGGCGGCGACGCGCGCGCACACTCGCACCGGCGGTGTCTGCGTAGCCGGTCGTCCCATCCCTGGACTCTCCGCCATCGACCCCCACGCATCATCACCATCCTCTGCATCCTCAAATCCATCATCGTTCGCCGTCACGGGCGATTCCTCACCTCCGCTCGTCCTCGGCGTCCCCTCCACGCGCACCTCGCAGTCCTCGTCGTCGTCCTCGCGCGCGTCCTCGCTCGCCATCGACGACGTCACCGCGCGTCGTCCGTCGCTCGGCGTCGTCACCGGCGACGATTCTGCGTCGCACGCGCGCTTCCGAGCGCTCGCGCGCGTCGCCCGTCGCGTCGTCGGCATCCGCGCGCGTCGATGTCCCGGCCTCGTGTCGTTCCCCCGTTTTTCGACGCCGCGCGCGGTCGCGATGCGGTCGTCTTCGTCGCGCACGCTCGAGCGCGAGGATGAATAATATTAATCTCTGAGCGCTCGCGCGGCGTCTCGAGTCGAGGCGTCGCGCGCGGGGACGGTGAGCGTCGCGCAGTTGCGCGGCGTCGAGAGGACCGTTTGTATCCCGCTCGAAGAATTTGATGTGCTTTACAACGTGTAACTGTTTACCTATATACGGCATTCGGACATACGGAGTATCATGCCACACGTGTACATATAAAGGCTAACGAAATAACCTACCAACATACTCGAATGGAAATAAACTGCCCGTTCTCGAAGAGCGCCCGACGCCGCGCCGCGCGCACGCTTCCGCCTCTTCGCGACGCTCGTTCACTAGCCATGGGTCGCGTCATCCGAGGTTGCCGTAAGGGTAAAGGGTCGGTGTTTACCTCCCACACCCACACCCGCAAGGGCGCGGCGAAGCATCGCCAACAGGTGCGTCGACGACGACCGGCGCGCGACGCCACGGGACGCGCGATGGCACCGCGATCGCGACGCGCGCTCGAGGATTGGCGCGCCGTGCGCGCGCGATCGACCGCTCGAAGCGCGGTGATGGGTGATGGAATATGCGTGTTATCGAATCGCGTCGACGCGCGCGATGGGGACGCGTCGGCGCGCGCGCGACGGGGTGAAACGTGGATGGAGTTGTGAAAGACCTAAGACGGACGACTGACGATGGGACTCGACGCCGCGACGCAGGATTACGCCGAAAGACACGGTTACGTCAAGGGCGTGGTGACGGATATCATTCACGACCCGGGTAGAGGCGCGCCGTTGGCCAAGGTGCGTGTTTGCGATGTGTTCGACGGCGCTGACGCTCGATCGTCCTCGACGGGAGTAGGGCTTTGGACGCGCGAGGCGCGCGCGCGCGGAGGGACGTGCGTTCGACGCGAGGGAAGATTCGAACGCCCCTGTGCGTGTTTGAATCAGTGACTGACGATGTTATAAACTTTTTCGTGCGATTTGTAGATGACGTTCCGTCACACCAAGCGTTACGGTCTCCAAAAGGAGCTCTTCATCGCGGCGGAAGGGACGTACACGGGTCAATTCGTGTACGCCGGTAAGAAGGCGCAGTTGGCTATTGGTAACATCTTGCCGATCAGCTCTATGCCGGAGGGTACGATCATTTGCAACGTTGAGTCCAAGCTCGGTGATCGTGGTACCTTGGCCAAGGCGTCTGGCGAATATTGCATCTTGATCTCGCACAACCTCGATACGGGTTTCTCCCGCATCAAGCTTCCGTCTGGGGCCAAGAAGACGATTCCTTCCGGTTGCCGCGCGACGGTTGGTCAAGTTTCGGGTGGTGGTCGCTGCGATAAGCCCATGCTTAAGGCTGGTGCGAGCTACCACAAGTACAAGGTCAAGCGCAACAGCTGGCCGAAGGTTCGTGGTGTGGCTATGAACCCGGTTGAGCACCCTCACGGGGGTGGTAACCACCAGCACATCGGTCACGCGTCCACCATTCGTCGCGACCGTTCGGCTGGTGCCAAGGTCGGTCTTATTGCCGCCCGACGCACTGGTCGTCTTCGTGGGGCGAAGCCTTCCGAGGCTGACTAGATTTCACCGTAATACGACTCTCTCGAGATTCCAAACCGTGCGCGCTCGTCTCGTCGCCTCGACCCGCGCGCTTCGTTCGACCAACGCAAAGATAATTACCACCCCTGAGCAGTCTATCTCACGCGTGGCAGTCTCTTTGCAACATCAACCGCTCGGCGCCTCGATCGGTCGCTCGCCCCACTCGTGGACGCGGCCGACTCGAGCGTCCCGAGCGCACATTCAACAAGCATTGCACTTTTTCTTTTTGCACTTTTCCTTCACATGCCGGACGGCGTCACGCCCGCCGAGCGTCACGCCCGCGCGGGCGTGCGCGCGAGACGATGGTCCTCGCGAAAGCGAAAACGCGCCGCGGCGGCCGCGGTCGAGTTCCGGCTCGTGTCGTACAACCTCCTCGCGCGACAGTACACGACACAGCTCGGTCGAGCGCTGTATCGCGTCGGTCCGCATCGCCTGGAGTGGTCTAGCAGAGCGAAGACGCTGCGATGCGAGCTCGAGATGCTGAGCGGTGACGTCGTGTGCGCGCAAGAGTACGAGGAGAAGGCGTGGAGAGGGAACGAGGCGCTTTTGGGCGACGAGTACGCTCGAGCGGCGCTGTGCGAGCGTAGCGGAGAAGCGCGAGGGGAGAAGCGAGCGGAGAAGCGGGAGGGGTGCGCGATATTCATCCGTCGCGGTGCGTTCACGTGTGAAACGACAGAGAAGTTGAAGTTTGATGATTACGGGTTGGGCGATAACGCCGCATGCGTGGTGACGTTGCGACATCGCGCTCGAGACGGTTTTCGGTTGGTCGTCGCAAACGCCCACTTGCTGTTCAACCCAAAGCGCGGCGACGCGAAGGTTGGACAGGTGCGCGTGCTGCTCGCGACTGTGGCGAGGATACGCCAAGACATCGTCGATCGCGGGCTGATGGCGCATTGCGTGATATGCGGCGATTTTAATTTTTCTCCAAATTCTGCGCTCTACCATTTCTTCTCAAACGGAAGGCTTGATTTGAGCGAGGTGAATAGGCGCGAGCTT
>Ga0181599_1002037_pt1 | contig 18672 bp, 10 predicted proteins | sample 041ome_3_FD_148658 | JGI IMG/M metagenome (GOLD analysis project Ga0181599, IMG submission 148658) | Coastal salt marsh microbial communities from the Groves Creek Marsh, Skidaway Island, Georgia - 041405US metaG (spades assembly) | ecosystem: Environmental > Aquatic > Marine > Intertidal zone >...
CCGCAGCCGCGACAATAAGTAATAGATAGGTACAATAGTTAGTTTCTTCTTTATAATAATTATTGCGCTGCGCTGCATTCAAAATATATAATACAAAGATACTTTCTAATAAATCTACACTAAGAGTTAATTTGCCATGTGCTCATCGAGAAACGGATCGAATGCCTCGCCATTTTCGTCTACAGTGGGATCTAAAACAGTCACTAGTTCAGCATTTTGTGCGATATCTCGCGTTTTGCGAACTAATGCGGCGTGTATTGGATCATTCGCCAACCAATTTTCTGGGGGCGTTTTTATGGCATCTTTCAAACAATAGTTTTCGTAGAGCCGGCCAATCACACGAAACATTTGCTTTAAATACTCCTCGTCTCTCTTCACGCGAAATACGGACGTGCCTCGAGTCACGTTTCGCATGCACAACAAACAAGACGACGCGTTGGCGGAAACCATTTCTAGTTGTACTTGCGGTACGTGATACGCAGGAATAGTTTTCGGTAACGGCGGATCGGCGACGCGATAGTATCCGCTCTGCGTTCGATAAAACGGACTTCGATTCTTCACTTCCACGACGACGCGTTCGACCGCGTTCTTATCATCATTACCTCGAATGAGCGCAATTGCATCCGGACTTGCGCCTAATGGGGGTAGTTTACAGCCGCACATCTCTTCATACTTCAACAAAACGTCCCTCGGTACGCGACACAAACCAACCTCGTGAATCTCTTCTACGTTTGGGAAATCATTCAGTAATTGAACGAGAGCTCCAGCCTCTGCAGTATTTCCCCACGCTAATCTCACAGACTGTTCGCCTTCGCTCGCTTTTAGCCGACAAAAACCGAGACGAGTGAGACCTAATAAACCACCGAACGGTTGCTCTTCCGCGTAGTTTGATGCCTCTCGTGATGCCTTTCTATTCTTCTTCTTCTTCTTCGACTGTTTCGCTTTCTTTTGCTTTTGTTTTTTCGATCCTTTCTTCGCGTTGTTCGTTTTCTTCTTTCCCGGACTCTTCTTTATCGAGTGATGGCTGTTATCTACTGACGCACGAAGTATGTCCAACGGTGTCGCCGAAGAGAAATCGAAGTGATGTTGAAACCGACCTTTGCTATTTCTAATAGGCGGGAAGAACTTTTCCTCTTCTTCTTCTTCCTCGTCTCCGTCCGAACTCGAAGCAGATAAATCCTTCTCTTCGGCATCGCCGTCGTCGTCGTCATCATCATCATCATCATCAAACCACTCGCCATCGCGCTCTTCTACCATACTCGACTTCAATTCCTCGTTGTAAGCCTTCACGATTGCTTCGTTCTTCTCGATCGTGTCTCCTTCGTCCTCTTCCGCCGATGGAGAAACCGCCGCCGACGTTTCGACTTCTCGCATCACCATCACCGCGCGCATCAAATCTTGGTGACTCGCGCTCTCGCTGTGCAACCCAATCTTACTCACCACGTGTGCCTCTTTGAAACCAAGCGCGCCTAAGATATTCCCAGACGTCAGCACGCCTTTGTGCAGGATCGCCCACTGGTTCGTCCCTTGTCTACAAAACCGGTGTGAGTCTTCGTTTCTAAAATCAATCAGACTCTCGTGCGGCAACGCGCGAAACTTCTCCATCCTGCGCAAAGTATCTAAATCCACGTTGGCAAATCCAAACAAATTCGGTACTTTTCCGACGCGACCGACGATTTTGGACGGGTTCGACGTCACCGAAACGTTCAGCGAAGCCGCTTGCGGCGAAGAAAAGTCCACATTCTCGAATTTTTTCTCGGAAACACCGCTCTCCAAAGGTTTGAGGTTCTCGTGAGAGTAGTTTTTGTGCACGATGCGAGGCACGAGCGACATGTTCAACGCGAGATTCTGACTTCTTCTGCTTCGCCTATCCTTCTCTCGCTCGCCGACGTTTTGCGACTGGCTCGCGGCATCTGCTTTTCTTGTGCGTTCTTTGTTGATGCAACAAAAAAGTGAACTTTTGTAAAGAGGAGAGTGCTGGGAAAGAGAGGGGACACGAACGCGCGAAGAGAATTCGATGAATAAATACGATTACGTCTACACTATCATACACAATGAATTTACGTCTTTTACTATAGCTATCATGGTCAGTTCCTAATAATACTAATATCATCTTTCTTTCTTCGCCTTTATGGTCTAACGAAATGCTCCGTGCACGAAACGTCAACCGTTCCGTCCTTTTTCATGAACCGCCGCACGCACGTCAAATGATTCCCGCTCTCGTCCGTCGTTCTCGTCGTGGACTCGAAACCCAACTGCGAGGCAGACGTTACCTCGTGCTTGCGCGAAGTCTCGTCCCAGTTTGCTTTTCTGTACACTTCTCCCGGGCCCGGTCCGAAAATGTTGCTATCGCCTTCGTACGTCTCCACAAACTCGCCCAGTGGATAAACCAAAGTTCTGTTTGTCCCCGTGCTCGATATCGTCGTCACCGTAAATTCCCCGTCCCGGTCACTCTCGGACGTTTCCCAATTTTGTTCGTACGTCGCTGTCGATCGATTCCCGTCCATATCGTGCGCTTCGAGGTATTCGAACACGTTTTCGTTTTTGGTTGCGTCTCGAATCCATTTCCCTAAAAATGATTGGTGCGCGTCGGAAAGTTGCGCTTTTAAAGAAGAACACCACCCTTTTCGCATCGTTGTCGCGCGTCGCGGTCGGCGAGCATCGAGTATTCTGCATCGGTGAGCTACGAGTGATGACGACGTTACGGACACGATGTTCATGTGTGAGTGTTCGTGTGTTCTCTCTCTCTTCAAAGCAACAATATTTCTGAGGAGTTTATCATATTATTTCGTGTGTTTTTACAAGTTCTTGTCCATTAGGTATTCACGTCCCCGCTCCAATATTCTCAATCGTATCTATATCCCGGTCCGGCGGCGTCGCCGTATTCGCTACCGCTGATGTCTGATTTACTGCCGCCGTATAAACTCTCGCCAAAGACACTGCCGCTGTATTGCGAATCCGTCTCGTCGTCGCGGATGGAACCGGAGAACCCGAGGTTTTGCGCGCCGACGCGAGGCGCGGTTGTTAAATTTCGTTTCCCGGACCAGTTGTAGCCGCCGTCGCCGCTGTAATCGTCGACGCCGTCGTGAGTGCCGTTGTTGTTATACCCGGCATCTTCGTGGATGTTTTCTTTGGCGACGAATCGCGCGAGACCGGCCGAGCGCGATTTCCATCGGGCTTGAGGTAACGCAACCATGCACTCGTTCAGTTGGTTGATGTTATTGCCCTCGACGAGGCATTTGTTGTCTCTGAAGTGTTGCAACATGTCTCTGAACAGCGGCTGTTTCGCTAAAACTTTCGGGTTACCGACAATCATCAAACCAAGTTTAGCTCTGGTTAATGCGACGTTCAAGCGTCTCGGATCGTTCAAGAAACCGATGCCTTGACGATCGTTCGATCGGACGCACGTGACGATGATGTATTGTTTTTCGCGTCCTTGAAACGCGTCGACCGAAGCGACTTCAACTTCTTGGTATATGCTCGGGTGTAAAACCCCAGTTCTCGTCAAGTAATTGACGACGTACGCGCGTTGGCCCTCGTAAGGAGTGACAACGCCGATTTCTTCCGGGGCGATGCCGTTTTGGAGCAAGTGCGTGACCATTTTCTCCACCGCGTACGCTTCGCCGCGGTTTAAATACGAGGTGCCGCTCGCCGACATTTCTTCGACGCCCATCTGCGCCCAGAACATCATTGGTTTCGACGGACACGGCCACGGGAACACGTCTTCGCTATCCGCGCGCTCAGCCTCCGTGATGCCGTTTTGTAGAGTGCCTTCGTAAAACGCGTTGGACGGAAATTCCGAAAGACACGGGTGCATTCTGTATTGCACTTGTAATCGGATCGGTTGGACTCCCATAAAGATTAAACGTTCAAACAACGATTGACTCAAACCGGCTCTCGCGGCGCTTCTGCACGTAACGACCGGACCCAACTGACAATGATCACCAACCATGACGACTTGTTTTGCACCCATGATGATTGGAATGAGCGTCTCTGGTTCTGTGGCTTGAGTGGACTCATCGAATAAAACTTGCCGAAATCTATATTTTTCGAGTCTTCGATCGCCGGCGCCGACGGCGGTGACGCACACCACGTCTGCGTTTTGAATGATGTCGTTTTCTATTTTCTTCAACGCTTTGTAATACCTCTTTTCGTCCTCTTGCGATAATTCGCCGATGGAATCTTTCAACCTTTGCAATTTTGCAAGTTGACCGTTTTTCTCCTTCTCCGCTATTCTTTGCACTTGGTAGTGCAGTGCTAAGTGTTCCACAGCCGAGTTGACGTGTTCGCGCGATCGAGCGACGATTCTTACGACTTTCAAACCCGTCTTTTCAATTTTTTCAGCGAGTTGATCGACCGCAACGTTTGAAGGCGCCGCGACGATGACTTGTCCGTCCCCTTTCGTCGCTAAATGGTACACGATGGTCGCCGAAGTGACCGTCTTCCCCGTACCGGGAGGACCTTGAATTAACGACAACGGTTGTTGCAACACCGTCTTCACCGCGGCGATTTGCGAGTGATTCAACTCCGGTAAATTCGGAGCCGACCATTTTTGTTTCCCAGAAACGTCAATGTTCGAAGTTCGGTGATGCTCGTTCACGTCGTGGCCTAACAATTTGTGATAGATGTACCCGGAAACGGAAGTATCGTCCACGGCGAACGCTTTCAACGCCGCTTGACACCGGTCGTACGACACCGATTTCCACACGCACTCGATTTCGTATCCGCTCGTGACGTGAACCGGCGCATCAACGCACGACCTCGCGTCCAACTCTAAACCAATCTCTTCTTCTTTCACGTTGTATCGAATGACAGTCCCGTCGCCTCGCCAAATCTCTCTCCCGTCTACGCTCTTCAAAATCGCAACCAACTCGTCGCCTAACAAAATCTTCAAATGTTCCTCGTCGCTACTAAATCCAAAATACATCACCCTCCTCGCGTTCAATCCCACGTCCCATCGTACGGACACGTTGCCCATGTGTTGACTTTCCTTCTGACTTTTATCATATTCCGCCTCGATCGCAATCAATGGCCCGAATACGTTCTGATACTGGTACGCGTCCGCGTACCTCAACGCCACCGGTTGCGGCTCCGCGTCTTTATCCCTCTTCTCCACGTCATCAATCGTCGCCGTCGGATCGCTCTTCCACAAATCCTCCAGCGCCGTCGCTTGCGCTTGCGTTATTTGCCTCGCGCGCATCGTCTCCTTCTCGTCCGGTTCCGCCACCAACCAACTTAAAATCGTCTTGTCCTCCGTAACCACCGGCTCCCACTTCGTCAAATCCAAATCCAGCGCCTTCAACGCCGCCGTCGGCTGCAAAACCACGTCTCTCGACAGCAGCGCCACCGTCGGAGGATCCTCGTCTTTCTTCACGATAAACCCGAGATTAAACACGTTCGTCGAATCCGTCACGTAACACGCCGGCTCGAGCTCGCCAATCGGCGAATCCGGGTGCAACGCGATGGCGTTCGATCTCGATTTCACCAAATGAAACACGATGCACGACGCCGGCAGCGCGCCCGTTTTCGAGTTACAAAACCATTTATTCGTCTTCTTGCACCGAACGACGCACGCCACGTTCGAAATCCCGCAGTAAGAGCACGCGTGCGCCGGCGTTTTGTCCTTGCTTTCTTCTCCATCTTCTTCTTCGTCGTCGTCTTCTTCGTCTTCTTCTTCTAGCGGTAATAATTCATCCTCTAATTCTTCTTCTTCTATTTCTTCTTCCTCTTCGAGCGTCAAGTCCTCTATTTGCTTCTGGATTTGCGAGTCGAGCTCTTCGTACTCTCCCTCCATTTCTGTTCGTTCGTCTTCTTCTTCTTCTTCTTCGACGACGACGAGAGATAGAACAACGAGGGAAAAGAAGAAGTGCGTGGTCTCTGTCTGATAATTTTTTCTTCTTCTTCAGGGTTTAGGGTTTAGGGTACAACAACAAAAGAACTTGACAGAAACAAATCATCAGAGCGGATACGAGTAAAAAAAAATATTCACGTGAGATACGTGTACATACATGTCTTTGTCGTTTCTGTCGACGCCTTTGGGGACGACGACGACTTCAACGCGCGGAAGAACAGAAAAGTGTTGTCGTCGTCGTCGTCAAAGTCGTCACCAGCGGCAAAGGAGAGGAGAATTTTGTCGCGTCGTCGCTCTTTCTCTCGAAGAAGAAGAAGAAGAAAAATCATCGACGACGGTTGAGAGCGTGTTGAAAATTCTGCGCGAGGAATCGAGGTCGCATCCGACGTTTTTCCCGCGCGAGAGGATTTCTTCTTCTTCTTCTTCTTCTTCTTCGGGAGGAGAAGGAGACGAGGAGGAGGTGCGGTTTACGAGCGACGTGTTCTCGTTTCGAGGTTCGCGGGAGGAGTTTTCAAAGTTGCAAAGTCGATGGGAGCGAAGGTTGAGTGTTGATTTAAAGGATGTGGAGATGGACATCGACGCGTGTTCGAGCGTGGATAGAAACGTGTTTTTAGTGCGTTGGAACGTGACTTTCGTTCCCGCGAAATTGGCGTGGTTGCAGAATTTAGCGCAAAATTGGCCGTTCGGTGAAGTAGACGTCGAGAGAAGAGATATTTTGCACAAGATGGGCGAGACGACGAGATTTACGTACAAGGCGTTGTTTCAGACACTGAAAAGAATGGCGACGGACAAGAAATTAACGATGCCGGTGGCAAAGATAGAAGGACAGACAAAGTTGACGTTCAACTCGGCAAAGTTGACTTCAATCGAGGAGAGTTTATCTCTGGTTGACTCGATAAACTCGAACAGAGTGCGAAACAAGAGGATATGTCGAGATTTATTAGAGTTTTTGGACACGCGAAAACCGATCGGCGTCGATTACAAGGAGTACGATTTGATGGTTGAAGACAAGGTGGACATTTACTCGGTACCGGGCATGCGAACCTTGGATGTGGATGGATTGGAGGATCAGCAAGGACAAATCGAAGATGTGACGACTGTCTTGGGCTTTCTGACGTTATTTGTGCTTTCGTTTGGTGTGGGCATTGGAAGCTGGTACTTTGAGGCGTTGCGAAAAGACGCGCTCATGCAAAAGATGTTAGACGGGGCGGACTTTTATTAGTTTAAAACGCAATAGATTCTAGTAGACAATGTAGAGATAGCTTTTGTACAATACAACAATTATTTTTTTACTTCGCGTCCATCCACGTTTTTGCGGAATCGCCATCGACGACTAACTCGACGTCCAACAAGTTCACGTTCTCGCCGTTGGCGTCCTCGAACGGATTTTGCATGTGCGCCTTTGTCAACGCTAACGCCTCTTCCTCGTGTTCAACCGGACCTTCTAAAATCACTTCGTCGTGAATTTGCATGAGTAACTTATACCCAAGCTCTTTCAATCGTGGACATCTTTGAATTTTCAACATGGCCAACATCGCGATGTCTGCCGCTCCACCTTGGATGGGCGTGTTGATCGCCGCGCGCAACGCGTGCGATTTGAACTGTTCGTTTCGCGACTTCGCGTCCGGTAAAGATCGGGTTCGGCCTAACAACGTTCGCACGTGGCCGTGTTTTTCCGCGTGCTTACGCTGAACCTCCTGCCACGATCGAACTTCCGGGCGATCTGAATACCACAAATCGACCGTTTTGTTTGCCTCTTCCAAATCCGTTCCGAAATCTTTCGCCAAACCGTGCGCCGTTTTGCCGTACGCGATGGAAAAGTTTAATACTTTCGCTTTACGTCTTTCCGAAGCGAACATGTCTTTCAACAGTGGCGGTTGAGGAGTATCCTCGTCTTCGCCTTCGCGTTTCGGTCCGTATTCTAGTAAACATTCACCTTTATCCATCGCTTCTCGAATTTGCGGGTACATACCGAGCGCCGTTCGCGAGTGAAAATCGCCGCCGGCAATGAACGCCTCCTTCATAGATTTACAATCCGCCATGTGCGCGAGTAAACGAAGTTCTAACTGACCGTAATCGCAAACAATCAAAGTTTTCCCTTCCTCGGCGGTGAAGGCTCGGCGAATCCCGTATCGATCTTTCTCCAGAGCGGGTTGATTTTGTAACGAAGGTCTTCGCGCCGATAAACGACCAGTCTCTGTGTTAATATTCACCGCGCCGTGAACGCGTCCTTCTGGGCCTCGAATATCGTCACCTTGCAACGGAATGATAAAGTTAGATAACAGAGTATCGACAGCTGCGAGGTCGTTGAGTGCGTCGATAGCGGCGCACGCTCGCGCACCTTCGAAACCTCTTCCAAACGCCTCGAAAGCCGTGCCGCAAATCTTGGACAATTTTTCATTCTTTTTCTCTTCTTCGGACAACGAGTCCCAGTTGTCGCAGATTTCGCGAGCTGCGCCGGGTTTACCGGCTAACTGTCGCAACACAACGCTCGACACGGCCGGCAAACCCGTAGCGGTGTATGTCGACACCGGTAGTGGTCTTTTTGTTATCCCGTGCAGAGTAATCTTTGAAGTTTTCTTCGGCGCTTTGCCTTCTCTTCCGTTGGCGTCCCATTCGAGCCATTCTTGCGATTCTTGCGTGAACTCTCTCATTTTCTCCACGCCAGGTTTATCGCTACGCTTATTTCTTGCACCCGCGAATAAGAGTTGACGAATTTGTAATCCCGAGCCAACGTTCATGAATTTCGCGTCTTCGCACTTGGACGCCGCCCATTCTCGGAAATACTCCTCGGCGACTTTCTTATCGCTCATGGCCAACTTTTCCGCGTTGGCCAAGTGCTCTAAGTCCACGCGCATGCCGTTTCGTTCCATTTGCGTGAGAAGGTTACCAAACGGTCGCGTATATCGGGTGTAAAAATCCCACAAGGTTGTTGATTTCTTGAACTGAGGCTTACCGGACAAGATGGGGCAGGCGTCGCAGGAAATCCCTCGCAATTTGGCCTCCAACGATTCGCGCAAAAACCACGTAGCCATGGCATCCAGCGCAGCGTATTCAATCCATCGGTCTCGAGAATCTTCAGTCGTTTGAATCACTTCCATTGGCGGCAATTCAATCGTTTTCCCAGGCGTCCCGTCCTTCTTTAATTTTGGTTTCCCGAAGATTTTCTTCATTCCCAACTTAGCGCGCATCATCGTTTCTGACGCCGAAAGCATCTCGCCGCAATCCGCCATGACTTCTGCATCAGATGTCAACGCTTCCAACGAATATCCACCGTCTAGTTTTCGATTCGTATTCCACAACCTCGCCATGTGCATGGTATCAGCGGCAAAACCGCCGAGATGAATGCCATGATTCTCAACCACGTGACGATCGAACGAGTAGTTGTGCCAAACTTTCTTCGCTTTTTCGTTTTCCAAGTACGGCGTGAACACGTCAAAAATCTCCTGGTGAAATCGCACGTTGTCTTTGTCCAACAAATCGACCCACAGTAACGATTTCTTTGGCTCGCCAGGTTTTGCAAAATTCACGTCTGGACCGGCAAACACGGAGAAGCAAATCACGTTCCCGTGTCCGACGGGGGTTTGACACGTCACGTCAATGTGCGACACTTCCGTATCCAACGCGTGATATCTCGGTTCTTCATCCGTGCCTAAATTTTCGTTTAAAACCGCGACGGCGTGTTTCGCATCTTCCACCGTCGTCACGCAAAACACTTCCTCTCTCAACCCAGTCGGTATGAGCGTTTCGTTCGATTCGTCCGCCAAAGCGCCGTCCTCCTCGTCCTCCGTCGCGCTCCTCGACGTCGCCGCCGCGACGCCACCGCTCTCTTTCGGTCTCCCGACGCCTTTTTTCGTCACCACCTGTCCGTTCATCATCGCGCTCTTCCCGTTGGCGGTACTCTTCCTCCCGCCGCTCCTCATCGTCGGCTCTTCCAGCGCCATCTTATTCTTCTCTTGCGACTTCTTCGCGGTGCCATTTTCACTCGACAAGTTCCTCACCGCCTTGCCGTTGCTTCGCACGAACTGCGCGCCGACGTAGTTGAATCGTTCCACCGCTTCTGCGCCGCTACCGTTCGCGATAAAATCTCCCTCCTCGTCTTTATTTCGTCGTCGCTGTTGTTGTTGCTGTTGCTGTTGCTGCTGCGAAGAGGCGCTCGAAGAGGCAAAAATTCTCGAAAAAGAGGAAGAAGTCGCCCCTCTTCTGTGATGATGATAACACCGACTGGCAGAAGAAGATGATGAAGAAGAAGTCCACGACGAGGTTGTCGTTGAATTCCCGAGCAAAGCTTTCATGGTGGTTATTCGATGGAGCAACGTCGCGCGGTGTTTCATGAAATTGGAGAGACGGGGTGATCTCTCTCTCGTCTCTCGCGGGGAAAATCAGAGCGATGAAAAGTAAAACAAAAACTCTAAAGTGAGAGAACAGCTGCTCTCTCTCTCCCTCTTCAGAGCGTCCGCTGTTTCCTTATCTCTCTCTTTTTGTCGAGGCAGAAGCAGAAGTGAGCGCGTACTCTCCTCTTCGCTTTTAGTTTTGCGTTTCTTTTTAATGGCCGGAATTGCAATTTTTGGCGGGAGAGAAACGAGAGAAAAAAGCGCATATACGAGATATTTTGTGTGATGACTCTCTGCCGGTTTTTACTTACGCGCGAAGAGAAAAGCTCTTTTCAATTACAACTCCCCTCCTCCCTCCTTGTCTTTTTCATTTCGCGTCGTCCTCGTCGTCGTCGTCTTCCTGTTTTGCGCTTTTTTGTTGAAGTAGTCGTTGAACTTTTCCTTGACGGAGGCGAAGAAGCCTTCTCCGCTCTTTCCTTCTTCTCGCGCCGCTTCGTTTTTCGACGCCTCTTTCTGCTTTTCTTCCTCCTCCCGCGACGGGAGGACGGATTTTTTGTTCTTCTTTTTCGGCGCGGGCGAGTCTAAGGTTTCGTCCAGCGGGTCGATTTTGTCTTCGTCGAACGCGTCTGGGTTGTTCTTTTTAAACTCGTCCATTTCTTCCTTCGAGATGAAGAGTTGTTTCATTCTTTCCAACGCCTCGTCTTTATCTTTTTGCTCTTTCGTGCGCGTGTCTTTCGCCTTGGTGCCGCCTTTTCGGACTTTGCAATAATCCAAATCTATGCACGTTTTGTGTTGCTCGTTTACGCCGAATTCGCCGTTCTTTTTCGCCTCGTCGAGTTGGTCCTCGAGCTCTAAACTTTCCGAGACGCGTCTGCACGCGTCCAGGAGCTCCGCGGTGACGTAGGAGTCCGCCATTAAATTCGTACCGCCCGTGTTCTCCGCAATCTTCGGATCTGGATTCACGTATTGCTTATTCGCATCGTTCGTGAAAAGTTGAATGCCTAATAAGACTCTTTCCATTTCTCTCAAGTCATCCTCAGTCGCGTTCTGTCCCAACGTGTTGATGTGAAACATCGAGTTCTGAATCGCCTTCGCTCCCGTTTCGGAATACCGCCACAGTTTCGCCACGGACGCGGACTTCTCGATCGCTCTCTTCGAGGTTGTCTTCGTCGGAGGTGGTCGACACATTCGGTCCAACGCGATTTCCAACTTCTCGTTGAACTGTCCGACGTATTTTGACCTAAACACGGTTTTCGCGTCGCTCTTCTCTTCCCCTTCAAGTTTCGCCGTCTTGTCGAGTATCTCTTTGAATCGGAGTCCAATTTCCGCGGTCACCGCTTTGCAACAGCCGCACTTGATGCCAAATACTAAATTTCGCGTGTTTTCGGAAATCTCGTTGGACACGTCCAACTCCACGTCCATCGCGAGCGCGCGTTCGCGAAAGAACGCGAAGAACAACGCGAGGAGGAAGAAGACCGCGAAAGAGCTGCCAGGACGCGTCATGAATTCCAATGCGCTCTGTGTCGATTTTGCAAAATCTCGTCTTCTCAATCCGCGCGCGAAAAATGCTGCGTCTTACGTGTGTGTATATATACTGCGTGCGTGCGCTAGAGAGAGTGAGAGAGAGAGAATTCAAAACACTCCTCGAGAAATAAAAAGCGAGAAGAAGAGAGAACGAACGCGCGTGAACGAAGAACGCTCTGAATAAATTTTGACGTCAAAAAATGTTAAAGTGCATTTTTGTTCAAAAGACACATTTCACACACAAACATGTTAAACAACAACACATGTTACATCTTAACGCGCATGGACTTTACGTCGCCTACTGGAATACCTTTCAACTCTGTCGCCGTCGTCGTCGTCGTCGAGTTATTTTCTTCGCGCCAGCAGCGCACCATGGCGAAACGTCCTTCGATGGAATCGTCGTCGTCGTCGCTTCTTCTTCGCGCTTTGTCTCTTAGTACGTCTTCTTCTTCTTCGCTTTGGGCGGGACCGGTGGACGTATTTTGAAGAGGAGCGAATAAGGAGTAGTCTCTGGAAAGTAAACAGTCGGAGAATTTCTCAGCGACGAGGTCCCAGTACTTGTTCGCGGTTTCCGGTAACGCTCTGTTCGCGTGGCCTCCGGTGATTTCGGAAAAGTCTTCTAAATCTTCGTTCGGTTTCGTCGGCGCGTAGACGCCGACGGAGAGGCCTCGTTTGGCGCACTTTTTGCTAAACGCGAGTAAGAGCTCTTCGCTTCGAACGGCGAGAAAGATTATGGCTTCACCGTTTGGACGTTTTAAGCGACGCGCGACGGATGCTGCTAACGCGGTGCAGTGTTGACGGTCGTATATTAAATCCGAGCCGACGACGCAGTCGAATTGAGCGTCGTCTTCTAAGCGCATGGTAACGTGCGCGTTGTCGAACGTGGCCTTGTTCGCGTGCACAAAATTGCACGACGACGAAGCAGTAGTTGCTGGAGATTTCGTGGAAGCGTTCCCAATATCAACCATACGTTCGACGGTACCGTTCTTCTCTTCGTCGAGCGCGGCTAAATCGTCTCTCCAATCTAAAAAGGCAACCTTCATGGGCTCCTTATTCTTGGATTCGTCGTTGATGCCATCCGCCGTCTTGCGCAACGCCGCCAACGCGCCCGGCGCGCCTTCCGTTACCGTACAGCGGCCGCCTAAAGTCGCAATCGCGGCACCAATCAACCCACACCCACTACCTAATTCTAAACACGTCTTTTCCTTCTCCGTGAAATACTCGCTCGCGAAATCCACCACCCTAAAAGCGACTCTCGCGGCTCCCCAAATTCGAAACGCCAGCCCAGCGTCCGACCAACTCGACTCGTGCACGCGAACTATCACCCCTTCATTCTTCCTCATTCCAAACGTTTGCACCTCTGGGTTTCTCTGCGTCGCCTCTGCGCCAATTTGACTGCACGCCACCGCTCTCAATTCAATCGTTCTCTCCTCGTCGTCCTCATCGTCTTCGGAAGAAGAAGAAGAAGTAGTAGCGTTCGTCTTCTTCCTCGTCGCGTCTTTCGTCTTCGTCGCCTTACCCAACTGATACAGCTGCCCGATCGCATCGCCGACTTCCGCAGCCATCTCGTCCTCGCCAATCCTAGTCATCTTCATGAACATCTTTTGCAGCAAACTCTCCGCGTTGTGATGTTTAAAACACGTCGCTTTCGCCAATCGAACGACCTCTTCATCCTCTTCTTCTTCGTCCTCTTCTTCTTCAGGATTTTTGTTGCTAATCTCCTTCACCGAATCGCCGACGATATCGACCAACTCTTTCGTCAGCGCGAACCCTTCCTCGTCGGCGATTAAGTGAGATTCAAGCTGCTCGCACAATCGCGCGATGCGTTCAAACTCCTGTTTTTTGTTGTTCGTGGTATAAAGTCAACGTGGCAAACAACGCGAGTATGTGAGTATGTGCATGTGCGCGATAATAAAAGCGCGCAGCCGTCAAAAGAAAACGAAAGAAAGAAAGAAAATCGTACCAAACTTTGCCGTCGTCGTCTTCTCCCAGAGAAGAGAGAATTGTCGGTTTCGAGACGACGCATCGATCGATCGATCGATAAAACGCGGGGCGATTTATTAGATGCGATAAATAGTCTCCGCCGCGCGCTTTCTTTCTTCTTCTGAGTGATGTTTTTTGTTACATTTCTGAACCGTCGTCGTTGTTAATTTTTTTTTCGTGGTGGAGAATGCACGCGAGAAGACATACGAAAAGTGGATAATAAAAAGTGGAAAAAAGAAAGGCACCACAGAACAAAGAGCACGAAACGCGACAATCACCGATAAGGCGGGCGCTTTCTACTAGCGGCAGAAAAAGAAAGAGCAGCGATCGGAGCGAAGAAGCAGAGGGAGAGAGCGAGAGAGAATAATGGCGTCGTCTTCGTATCCGAAAATAGGCCAACAAAAGAAGAACAACGGCGAAGAAGGGGACGTCGTCGGACGAATTTTGCTCCCGCAAACGACTGGTTTTGGAAAACCGGACGGGTACGATGCGGTCGCGTGGCAAGCGCGTTGCGATTTAGCCGCGGCGTACCACTTGTGTAACCAGATGGATTTGAACGAGGGGATTTGTAATCACCTGACGGTGATGGTTCCCGGGACGACCGATCGGTTTTTGTGCGTGCCGTACGGGTTGCTTTGGGACGAAGTCACGGCTTCGAATTTGTTGATGTTGGACGAAAACGGGAACGTTTTGGAAGGGGAAGGGGAAATCGACGCGACGGCGTTTTTTATTCACGCGGCGATTCACGCGACCGGTGCCGTGTGCGTGCTGCACACGCACACGCCGAATATTACCGCGCTGTGTTGCACGGAAGATTTTAAGTTGCACATGTGCCATCAAAACTCGTTGCGATTCGCCGGGGACATCGCGTACGATCCGACGTTTAACGGGTTGGTTTTAGACCGAGAGGAAGGCGATAGGTTGGTGAAGGTGATGGGTGGTAAGAGAGTGCTTATGCACGCGAATCACGGGGTGATTATTTGCGGTGATTCTGTCGCGGAGGCGTTCGATGACTTGTACTATTTGGAACGCGCCGCGGAGGTTCAGATTTTAGCCATGAGCACCGGGAAGGAGTTGAAGATTGTGCCAGAGAAAGTGGCGAACCAGTTCTTGGAGGACATGAAGAAAGATGGAGGCAAAGCGAATTGGGCCAAGTTGCACTTCGACGCGCTGAAGAGAGGGTTGATGCGGACGCAAGTCGGGGCAAAGTTTTGCCAGTAGGGGAAAGCGGAGGAAATTTTTGTACCAACGATGAAATTAAATAGAAGAAGTCATTAACCACCACCATTTGTGTATACCAATAAAACCAATCCTTATCACATAGAAGAGCTGTGATCATTTACAGTACTACTAGTCAACATACAATTTCATATTACAATCGCGCGCGAGTGCATTTTACTACTATTGCTACTATTATTTACTTCTCCAGCGACACAGGTAAAATCCGTCCGTTTCGTGGAGATTCGGGAACAGCTGCATTTCGTGAGCGAGCACACTTGGCATCGAATAGCCTCGAGCAGCGAAGTTTACATTAGCATCTTCTCCTTCGCTCTCTTTTACAAAGGGCCAGGGCTCGTATCTCATTTCCTTGAAAACATCGGAAGCTTCAAACGCTCTCGCTACGTCCTCATTTTCTTCTTTGAAAATCGAACACGTGGCGTAGACCATGGTCGTCGTCTTCGCAGAACCGTTCCTGTTTTCGAGCTGAATACCTGCCGCTCTGAGAAGAATCTCGAGTTGTAGCTTTGAAAACATGCCAACGTCCTCTTCTTTTGCTAACCAGCGACTCGACGGAGTGCGTCGCCAAGCGCCCGCGCTCGAGCACGGCGCGTCGACTAAAACCGAATCGTAATAACATCCGTTCGCCTTCAAGTCGTTCGCATCAGAAACCGTCGTTATCAGATGTGACACTCTCGCACGTTTCGCGTTCGCTTCCAAATGTTTCATTCGTCTTTCATCGACGTCGTGTGCAGTCACAAACGCGCCTTTTGCCGCGAGAGCGAGCGTTTTCCCTCCATTCCCGCAGCAAAAATCGAGGATTTGATCGTTTTTACCCGCGCGACAGCTACTCGCGATAAACTGCGAGCCGATGTCTTGAATCTCGTACCGTCCATCTAACCAGTCTGGGTCCCTTTCCGGCGATATCCGATACGTGTCACTCACGGTAAACGCCAACAAAGAATCTTCTTCGCTTTCAAACGGCACTTTGTTAAATAACGTCACCGCGGCCTCCTCGTCTCGTTCGACGATGTTTGACAGCTCGCGAAACTCCTCGCCATCGTTAACTATTAAATTCGCGCGAAGCGATATCGGTCCTTTTCTATTCAAATGTTCGAGTAATTCTTCCGTGAATGTCGCCCCGTACTGCTCCACAAGTTTCTGCGCCGCCCAATCCTGCACGGAAAGCCACTTGGCCAAAACCTCCGCCGTTTTAATTTCCGGAACGTGTGCCTGCGGGAACTCGGTGCTCACCGCGCGCTCGTTCAGAACGTTACCACCTATTGTCAATCTCGACGGATCGACGACGACTATCTCACTCAGCGTATCGACGATGTTGCTCCGCTGGATTTTTGCTTCGTACAAAGTGAGCAGCGCCATCGCCGTCTCCTCAACCGTCAACGCGTCTTCCACCTCCACTCTCTGATTCGGATACTTTACTTTCAACCGTTCCCACATCTCGCGCTTGAGGTATTTCGCGCCTTTCTCCTCTCGCGTATCCAACAACCGTTCCAAATGCCAAAACAACTCTCTCTTCTTCACCTCCATCGTTAAAATCGTCTCCGCGATAACCTTTCTCTCCTCGTTATTCAACCGTTTCTCTTCCCATTCGCGCGCGTGTTTTTGCAAAGTTGGACTCAGATGCACGCGAAGACACTTCTTGACGACTTTTTGCGCGTCGATTGGTTTCCGCGCTCGGTCGGCGCGCACGATGTGTTCCAATCCAATCACTATTCGACGCGCGCACGACTCCCATCCTAACGACGAGGAATAAACATCATCGGCATCATCACTTCGACGACTTCGAGTGGGGAGAGGAACACTTCTCTTCTCGCGTTGTTTCCGAGTTTTTGGCGATGATGTCGCGCACCGAGTCGCATCAAACACCAACGCTTTGGGCATCACTTTTTCTTCTTATTGTTAGGTAATTTTTCCCCAAACTTATAACAAACTCATTAAAAACATGTCGCGGACATGGCGCGTTGTTCGCGAGGCTTTCTCTTCGCCGTCGTTTTCGTCGCGAACGGCAGCAGCAGCAGCTTCTCCACCCGCGAAGAAATTGGCGTTCAAAACGTCCTCCTCGCTGATCGTGGACAAAAACGGGAAGGTGTACGCATCGAACGAGAGAAGTGGAGGCCAAAAGTTAATCTTAGACACCATCCACGCGACGCGAGAGACGTGTCGCTGTTAGAACACGTGGCGGATAAGTTTACCGGCGTGAGCGCAGCGCTGGTGCAGAGAGAGAAGTTTTCTATATTGCGGACGAACAGATTTAGCGCGGTGATCGGGAAGGAGTGCGTGCACTTGTTCGAGAAAGATTCGGCGAGTTCGAGAGCAGTGGCTGCGAAGGTGAGCGCGATTATGAAAAGCGCGAACGCGAACGATGCAACGACCAACGGTGATTCGTTTCCTCAGCTCGCCGCGGAGGCGTGTTTGGACGAAGCTTCGACGCAGTTCGAGTTGAAACTGAGAAGGTTGGGTTTGCTCGTCGACGCGGTGACAAAGCCGCTGAAGAATAACAACAGCGACGGCGACCGCGCGGATTTCGAGTTTTCCGTCGGGCAGTTTCAGAGGCTATTACCGTTGAAGCAAGCTCTGGATGAGATCGACACGGATATTCGAGAGTATCACCAAATGTTGGATGAGGCGGTGCGGAAGGAGTTTTCTTTTGATTTGGAGCAACAGAGAGGTGGTGGAGGAGGAGGAGGAGGAGGAGGAGGAGGAGACGAGGCGGAAAACGCCACGACGACGACCGACTTTGATGAGAATACGAACAACGTATTACAGCTGTTGACGTCGCACGCGGGAAGATCTCGAGCTATGGGTGGTCGCGTTTTGGAGTTAAAAAATGCGTTGACTGCAACGAGAGAAGTTTGGGAGTTACAACTCGATGTTGATCGGAACCGCGTAGTTCGGTTGAACCTTCGAGCGACGATTTTAGGTATGTCGTGCGCAGCCGCGGGTCTTCCTGCAGCCATCATGGGAATGAATGTTCCGCATGGTTTAGAAGACAGCGCCGTTGGTCTCACTGGTGCGTTTTCCGCTATTTCGTTCACCATTGGTGCTATCGGCGTCGGTCTTTATGGCATGTTCACTCGTCAGAGTAAATCAACATTTATCCCGGCGCTCTTTGGCGGCGGTAAGCACGAAAAACACGTGAGAGAACTGAGAGCGCTGCGATACGTCCTCGTAAACTTGGACAATCTGGACGACGTTCTTCGCGAGGACATTAACCCTTCTCTCATTGGCGACGAAGAACAAAAACACCTCGCAACCAAGAGTAACCAACCGTCATCGTTTAGAACCGACAGAGAACGCGTGAGAAAAGAAATCCAATCCATCGGAGGCACTCCGGATGAAGAATCCGTCGATTTAGTCTTTGACGTGTTCGATCAAAACCGAGACGGGAAAATTTCCACCAGTGAATGGGAGGGTGAAAGAAGGTGAGGGTGGAAGTAGTCGACGAGTCATTTTAGCGGCGTGTAGCGATAGATAGCGCATGTAGTGTATGTAGTCCGTACTAAACGAATAGCGTAAATTCACATATTCCTTCGTTTGTTGATGTGAATTTTTTTCAAAAAAAAATACGCGCACATACACACATAACATGGTCGTTCCAAAGTATCCATCGGTGAGCACGAAACGACCACCGGCGACGAGCCAGACGACGCGAGACGGCGAAAACGGGTCTTCTGGCGAGAAGAAGAAAAAGAGAGCAAAGAAAGGAGAAGAATCGGAGGAGGAAGATAAAGAAAAAGAGAC
>Ga0181599_1002038_pt1 | contig 18646 bp, 18 predicted proteins | sample 041ome_3_FD_148658 | JGI IMG/M metagenome (GOLD analysis project Ga0181599, IMG submission 148658) | Coastal salt marsh microbial communities from the Groves Creek Marsh, Skidaway Island, Georgia - 041405US metaG (spades assembly) | ecosystem: Environmental > Aquatic > Marine > Intertidal zone >...
TGTAGGGTTTGCCAAAAATCTCGGCTGTGCGCACCGCATCATCCACGTGACACATGACGTAACATTCATCACCTGGGAACAGCTGATCGCCTGCTTCGGGGGCAAAGAGCGCCCCTTGGCGCCGCACACCAACAACGATGGTGCGCAGGGTGGAAAACAAATCTGTCAATTGGCGCAACGGCGTGTTGATCACCGGACACTGGTCATCCAACCGAAAGCCCAACAATTGTGCCTTGCTGTCCAAAAAGGTTTCTGAATCAAACGCGGTGGGTGATGCCAATCGCTTTAACGCGGCTTCGGCCACTTCGCGTTCTGGGCTGATCACAACGTCAATCGGCATGTGATTGCGACGGAACAGATCGGAATAGATTGCATCCAAATAGGATTGCGACCGCAAGCGCGCAATCTTACGCGGGACTTCGAAAACGGAATGGGCCACTTGGCAGGTGACCATATTCACCTCGTCCGAATGGGTGGCCGCGATCACCATATCGGCATCGCGCGCGCCGGCACGTTCCAAGACATCGGGATAGGACGCAAAGCCGGTGATCCCGCCGACATCCAAGGTTTCGGTCGCACGACGCACAAGATCAGGGTTGTTATCAACCACAGTCACGTCATTGCGTTCGCCCGACAAATGTCGCGCGATCTGCCATCCGACTTGACCTGCGCCGCAAATAATAACCTTCATCTGCGATCCTTTCATCTGTCTAACCGCACAGATGTTGAATGTCAGATTGACCTATTGCGGTCAATGGGCATTCTATTCCTCGCCGTCTGACGCCACTTTGCCATTCGACCCAACGCCCAGGGATTTGAGCTTGCGGTGAAGCGCACTTCGTTCCATTCCGACAAAGGTTGCTGTTTTCGAAATATTGCCGCCAAAGCGATTGATTTGGGTGATCAGATATTCGCGTTCAAATGCCTCGCGCGCTTCGCGCAGGGGCATCGCAGCCCAATTGCCCGACACAACGGCACTGGCCCCTGCGTCCCCTGCCCGCATGCTTTCGGACGGGATATCTTCGGCAGAAATCGGGCCTTGGCCGTCGTTTAGGATCAAAATCCGTTCGATCACGTTTTTCAACTGACGCACGTTTCCAGGCCAAGGGAAGGTTTGCAACAAGGCCCCTGCCTCTTCGCTCAGATCGCGCAGGATAAACCCTTGGGTTTTGTGGAAATGTTCCAAGAAATGCCGCGCCAAAAGGGGGATATCCTCGCGGCGCTCTTCCAGAGTTGGCACAGAAATCGGCACGACATTCAAACGGTGATACAATTCTTCGCGAAAGGTTTTGGCGCTGATTTCTGCCAAAAGATCGCGGCTGGTCGATGACACGACGCGAATATCTGTTTTGATACTGTCGACACCGCCGACGCGCTGGAACTTTTGATCCACCAAGAAACGCAGTATCTTTGATTGGGTGCCCAATGGCATATCGGCGACTTCGTCAAAGTAGATCACACCGCCATTTGCCTGTTCCAACAACCCCATGCCGGTCCCTGTTTCGCCTGTTTCACGGCCAAACAAAACGTCTTCCATGCGGTCGGGGTCGATGGTGGCACAATTGACCACAACAAAGGGTGCATTTGCGCGATCTGAATGGGCGTGAATGTATCGCGCGGCCATTTCCTTGCCAACGCCCGATCCACCGCGCAGCATGACGCGACCATTTGATTTTGTCACCTTGTCCAATTGGTTCACGAAATTACGGAACACACCGCTTTCGCCCAACATGTCCAACACAGTGGTTTCTTTTTGCTTGAGCGCGATGTTTTCGCGTCGCAAGCGTGATGTTTCCATGGCACGTCGAATAACCACCAAAAGCTGATCAATATTGAACGGCTTTTCGATGAAATCATACGCGCCCTGTTTGATCGCAGCGACTGCAATTTCGATATTTCCGTGGCCCGATATGATCACAACAGGCACCTGCGGAAAATCAGATTTCACGCGTTTCAGGATGTCGATGCCATCCATGTCACTGTCTTTCAGCCAAATATCCAAGATCAAAAGGCTGGGTGGTTGTTCAGAGATTTTTTTCATCGCCTCGTCTGACGTGCCAGCCAGACGGGTTGTAAACCCTTCGTCGATTAAGATTTCGGAAATCAGTTCGCGAATATCGCGTTCGTCGTCAACAATTAGAATATCAGTCATTAGAATTGCCATCCCCCTTGGCCTGTCCATCAGCGCGTGCGCGCGATGTGGGTATTTCGATGGTCACACACGCACCTGCATGCTGTGCGGCCTTAAATAAATCGGCATCATCCAAACGTAATGTGCCGCCATGTTCTTCGATAATTTTCTTTACAATCGGAAGCCCAAGCCCCGTGCCTTTGTCACGTGTGGTCACATAGGGTTCAAATAACCGCGCCCGATCTTGTGGAAGCCCGATCCCGTTGTCCGAGATCGTAATCGTTACACGCGCCTCGTCTGATTTCAGCGTCAATCGAATTTTGCCGGAAATCTCGGTTTCAATACCTTTTTCAAGGCGCGTTTCAATCGCTTCGCCCGCGTTTTTGACCAGATTGGTCAACGCTTGGGCGATCATAGTGGCATCAATCTGGGCCATCACGGGATGGTTCGGCAGATCAATGTCAAAGGTAACATCTGGTTGCCCCGCCTCTTGCAAGGTCACGACAGATTTCGTCAATGCGACGATGTCTTCTTGTCGTTTGTCGGGCTCTGGCATGCGGGCGAATTTTGAAAACTCATCCACAATGCGGCGCAGGTCATTGGTTTGGCGAATAATGACAGAGGTCATCTGTTCCAAGGCTTCGCCGTCATGTTCCAATTTCGGTGCAAACTTACGTTTGATCCGTTCCGCAGACAATTGGATCGGGGTCAGGGGATTTTTAATTTCATGCGCAATACGGCGCGCAACGTCACCCCATGCCGCAGAGCGCTGCGCGGACACAAGATCCGTCACGTCGTCGAACGCGACAACATAGCCCAACAACCCTGAGGATGCACTTTGTCGTGGTGCCATCCTGACCAATAGATTTTCCAATTGTCCCCCACGGATTACTTTTACTTCGTCCTGTACGCTGTCTAAACCACCCTCTTTAAGCCGATGAAACAAGGGGGAAAATTCTGGAACTGCGAACTCTATCCGCGCATTGGGGTCATCTTCGTCACGAAACCCCAATAAACGTTCGGCCGATCTGTTCACAAAAGAAACCCGTCCATCGGCGTCTAGGCCGATCACACCCGATGTGACCGAGCTTAAAACGGAATCAAATAGGCGTCGGCGCTCTTCGATTTGTGCGGTATTTTCCAACAATGCTTCGCGTTGCTGTTTCAATTGTCGCGTCATTTGGTTGAAATAGGTGGACAGTTGCGCGATTTCGTCGTCGCCTTCCTCCTCGACGACTTGGGTATCCAATTCCCCCTCACCCACACGTTGCGCCGCCCCTGCCAAGCGTCCGATGGGGCGCGACAACCGTTCGGCAAACCACAGGGCCAACAACACAGACGACATCATTAACAACACGGCAAAGGCCAAATATAGCAGACCAAAGTTAAATAATAACTGCCCACGGTCGCTTTCAAGCTGTTGGTACAATCGCGCCGTAGCCTGGGTTTGGTCCAAAAGCGCAAGCAATTTGCCGTTCACCTCACGGCTGACATAAAGATAGTGATCCGAATACCCCGGCAGATAGGTCAGCGCACGCAATTCGTCATTGGCATAGTCACTGATGAAGACCACGTTTTGAATGGCTTCTTGCAAGTCTTGTTCGCTGGGCTTTTTCAAATCGAACAAATACGACCGATACCCGCGCAACAACAAATCGCCCGACGAATTGACGATAAACGCCTTGCTCAGCCCACGCTGGATCAACCGCTGCCCAGCATCCAATTCGTTTCGCACGCTTGCAGGTTCATAGCGGCCATCGCGCACCTTGACGTCAACCAAATGATCAGACAGCGACAGCGTGTCCTGACGCAACGCGGTTTTTTGTTCTATTTCATAGGCTTGCGCGGCAGACAATGATGCACCAATCACGTTTTGCACGCGGTCGGAAAACCATGCCTCAAACCCCAAATTGATGGAAATGGTCGCAAAGACCGCAACGGTGATCGTGGGCACCAAGGCCATCATGGTAAAGACACCCGTCAACCGCAAATGCAGCCGCGATCCCGATGACCGTTCGCGCCGTTGTGACAGAACCTTTAGGATACGTTGCAAGACGACGCCGATGATCAGCAGAACATAGATCAGATCCGACATCAAAACCAATCGCAGACCGGTTGATCGTGATCCCTGATCCAACGGACCCATGTATAAATAGGTCGCAAACGCAAGCACAGGACCCAACAATACCAGCCCAAAGGTAAAGATGGATTGAATGCGCTTTTGGCGGCGCATTTGGACCAATTTCGTCCACTGTAATCGTCGCCTTGCTTGTACGCCCACGTCGTAAATCACTTACCTAAATTAAGGGTTGGCATCAGCGTGTCCCGCACATCACGCTGTTGCCCGATTACATCAGTTTTCGGCGACGGGTGACCTTGATGTCAAGGGTGTTAATTTTTTTGCGCAAAGTATTGCGATTCATCCCCAAAAGATCGGCACATTTGGCTTGGTTTCCGGCCGTTGCATCCAATGCCAATTCGATCAAAGGGATCTCAATTTCCTGCAATACCCGATCATAAAGGCCCGCAGGCGGCAAGTCTGAGCCATGCAAGTCAAAGTATCGGCGCAAATGACGTTCCACGTCAGCCCCCAGATTTTCGGTGCCTGTGGGCTTGAGAACCTCGCGCATTTCTGGTTGGTTGACCAGCGTTTGTTCCACCTCGGCCAAGGAAATCTCGGCCTCGCGGGCGGTTAAGCCCAAGCGCTTGACCACGTTTTCCAATTGACGCACGTTGCCCGGCCAGCTGTATTTGCGCAAAATTCCCATCGCGGCCTCGCCAAATCCGCGTGCAGGCGTTCCATCGCGCTCTAATCGTGTCAAAAAGCTTTGTGCAAGTAATGGGATATCATCAACCCGCTCGCGCAGCGCGGGGATTTCAATCGTAGCCCCCCCCAAACGGTAATACGCATCTGATCGAACCTGTTCGGTTTTCACCGCATCGGCCAGATTGCCCTGAAGCGTTGCAATAAAGCGCGGCGAATAATCCCCGGGATTGTCCATCATGCGCACGATGCGGGCTTGGCTTTCATGCGTGAAATCGGACAGTTCCTCGAATAAGATGCTGCCCCCTTTGGCACGCGCCAAAATCTTGGCCGGACCATCCAATTCGATCATATCACTGGCCACAACCGTCACAAAGGGCAGGTTTCGGCGATCCGAAAAATCATGCAACATGCGTGCAATCAGGCTTTTGCCGCTGCCGCTTTCGCCTGAAATCATGACAGGCAAATCTGCGTTCATCACACGCGCCACGACACGGTAAAGCCCCTGCATCACAGGCGTCTTTCCGATCAAGGGCATCGCGTCGGTATCATCATTGGCGTGAAGATTGCCGACATCTTTGATGCGTGGCGCGCTGCGCTTGTGCTCTAACGCCTTGCCCACCCGTTTCATCAGATCAGGCAGGTCAAAAGGTTTGGGAAGATAATCGAATGCGTTGACTTCGGCCGCTTGGATCGCCGTCATGATCGTATTTTGTGCCGAGATCACAATCACGGGCAGGTTTGGCCGCTCGGCTTGGATTTTAGGGAGCATTTCCAATCCGTTTCCGTCCGGCATCATCACATCTGTGATCACCGCGTCGCCCTTGCCTTCTGCGGCCCAGCGCATGAGGGTTGTCAAACTTGACGTCGCATGAACGCGACACCCTGCCCGCGTCAAAGCCTGTGTTAAAACTGTGCGAATGGTACGATCATCATCCGCGACCAAAACTGTGCCATCCATAGCTTATCCTTTCTTGACCGTGTCGCGCGGCACCAGCGGCAGCGACATGCGGAAAACGGTTTTTCCCGGAACCGAACTGACAGAAATCCAACCATCATGGTCTGATATGATTTTCGAGGCCAAGGCCAATCCCAAACCGGTCCCATTTTCACGGCCCGAGACAAATGGATCAAAGACATCGTTTTTAATATCTTCGGGCAAACCCGGTCCGTCGTCGATGATTTCAATCTGCAATGGCAATGCCTGCCCCGTCCCATCCGAACGACGCAAGCGGAAGGAATGTTCGTAATAGGTTCGCAATTTGATCGTGCCGCCCATCGGGCTTGCTTCGGACGCATTTTTCACAAGGTTCATCAAGACTTGAAGCAGCTGATCCGCATCGCCATAGGCAGGGGGCAAGGACGGGTCATAGTCTTCGACAATCGCCATATGTGCGCCAAATCCCAATAATGCCGAACGACGCGTGCGGTCCAAGAGATCGTGTATGTTCACCTCGGATCGAACGGGCACGCGCAGATTGCCAAACTGTTCCACCTGTTCCAGCAATTTCACAATGCGGCGCGTTTCTTCGACGATCAGATCGGTCAATTCCAAATCACTGGGCTCAAGCCCCATCGACAAAAGCTGTGCCGCGCCCGTGATCCCCGCAAGGGGGTTTTTGATTTCATGCGCCAACATTTCGGCCATCCCAATCGCGGACTTTGCAGCGGATTTCACCGTTTGTGTTTGGGTCATGCGCCCCGCCAATTCACGCGGTGCGATCAACAATATGACATGATCATCGGTCCCCACAACGGGGGCGAATTTCAGGTTACATTGCAATGGTGCGCGATCCCCAGTGCCGACATCCACATCATTCACAAACAAAGGTGTCCGCATCGTTTTGGCACGATGATAGCTTTCTTCTAACGGGGCATTCACCATCAAACGATCAAAAATCGGAGTGCCCTTGATTGATTTATTGGACGCATTCAAAAATCCTTCGGCAGCGGGATTGATTTCGCAAATCAAATCATCCCCATCCAACAGGACCGCAGGCACAGGAATAGACGCCCAGATATTGTTCAAAACGTCCGATGTCATGCGGCGTCCTTTTCGATAAATGCGGGTTCAAGAAGATCCAAAACCGCGTGCGGTGTTGGCGCGGTCAGGATTTTGCCGCGCAGATCGCGGTCTGTGCCTGCCTCATCCATATACCATCCCAAATGTTTGCGCGCGATGCGCAGGCCCAAGTCTGGCCCGTAAAACTCGATCGTGCGCAGATAGTGATCGCGCACCAGATCATATAACGCCGCGCCTGTTGGCACATCGGGTTTTGGCGCCCCGAAAAGGGCATGCGCAATTTGTGCCAATATCCACGGCCGACCCTGTGCCCCACGGCCAACCATGACCCCATCTGCGCCCGACTGCTGCAGCGCGGTTTGCGCGTCTTTGACCGATAAAATATCGCCATTTGCGATGACTGGAATGCGCACCGCCTGTTTGACGCGCGCGATGGCCTGCCAATCCGCGCGTCCTTTGTAAAACTGACACCGCGTGCGTCCATGGATGGTGATCATCCTGATCCCCGCATCTTGGGCGCGTTGCGCCAAAATCGGGGCATTTAACAGATTATCATCCCACCCCAAGCGGGTTTTAAGGGTCACAGGCACATCAACGGCGGCCACCACCGCATCAATCAGGGTCAAAGCGTGATCCAGATCCTTCATCAACGCCGATCCAGAATATCCGCTCACCACCTTTTTGGCCGGACACCCCATGTTGATGTCAATCACCCGTGCCCCCCGATCCGCGATCATTTTCGCGGCCTCTGCCATCCAATGGGCATCGCGCCCTGCAATTTGAACCGAAGTATTGGCCCGTCCTATCCCCAATTCGGCCTTGTCACGCGCACTTGGGCGGGCATTGACCATGTCATGGGATGCGATCATTTCGCTGACAACCAATCCCGCACCGAATTGCGCGACCGTATCGCGAAACGGCAAATCTGTGATCCCTGCCAACGGGGCAAGAAACACAGGCGGATCAAGCGTTACGGAGCCAAGGTCGATATGCAATGTGTCACCTTTTTTCTATCCGATAAACGGACCTGCGCCTATAAATCAACACATATCAGCCAAAAATTTAATCAAAAAATGCATATTGATTAATTTTTAACCAAATTAGGGGGGTATCATCGCTGTTGTTATTTCGCCTGACCATCGCTACACAAGAACAAAGGCCAGAAGAAACGGATTGATTTGATGCGCATCGCAGCACTTATCGTAGCGGCAGGACGCGGAACGCGCGCAGGGGGCGATACGCCAAAACAATGGCAAGCCTTGCACGGCAAGCGGGTCATTGATTGGACGTTAGAGGCGTTTCGCAGCCACCCAAGCATCACAGATATCGCAGTTGTCGTGCACCCCGATGATATGGATCTTCTGACAGATCCCGATCTGATTGTCACCCGCGGGGGTGCGACGCGCGATCAATCGGTCAAATGTGGTTTGGATGCGCTTGCCCCACAGTGCCCTGATCTGGTTCTGATCCATGACGCAGCGCGCGCCACAGTGTCAAAGCCCGTGATCGACGACGTGATAGATGCGCTTGCCACCCATGATGGCGCAGCCCCTGCGATTGCGGTGACCGATGCGTTATGGGTTGGAACAGATGGGCGCGTGACAGGCACCCAAGATCGCACCAATCTTTTTCGCGCGCAAACGCCGCAAGGGTTCAAGTTTGACAAAATTCGCAATGCCCATAGGGAACAAACAGCCCCCGCCGCAGATGACGTTGAAATTGCGCGGCGCGCAAATATGACAGTGGCCATCACCCAAGGCTGTGAAACAAACATCAAAATTACACTGCCCCAAGATTTCGAACGGGCCGAAGCAATACTAAGGACACGCAGCTGATGGATATAAGACTGGGAAATGGATATGACGTACATGCCTTTGAAACGGGCGATCACGTCATTTTATGCGGCATTCGCATTCCACATACCGCCAAGCTCAAGGGCCACTCAGACGCAGATGTGGCGATGCATGCGATCACAGATGCAATTTACGGCGCGTTGGCCCAAGGTGACATTGGCCGCCACTTCCCCCCATCTGATCCGCAATGGAAAGGGGCCGCCAGCGATATCTTTTTGAAACATGCGGGTGATTTGGCGCACGACATGGGATTTACGATCAGCAACATCGACTGCACCATAATTTGCGAGCTTCCGAAAATTGGCCCACACGCCAATGTGATGCAAGACGAATTGGCCCGCATTCTGGATATGGACGCAACCCGCATCAGCGTCAAAGCCACAACTTCCGAAGAACTGGGCTTTACAGGCCGCAAAGAGGGCATCGCAGCCATTGCGACAGCCGCCTTGGTGAAAGCATGACATTTTTGATCACAACCTTTTTTGGCGCGGGTTTGTTGCGCCCCGCCCCCGGCACATGGGGATCCCTCGCGGCGCTTCCTGCGGCGTGGGGCTTGTATATGCTTGCCGGTCCGATTGGGTGTCTTATTGGTATCGCGGTTGTCTTTGGTGTCGGGTGGTGGGCGACCGCGATTGAAACCCGTGGAAAAGACGATCACGATCCATCCGAAATCGTAATTGACGAAGTGGCCGGACAATGGATTGCATTGGTGCCGCTTTTCTTTGGGGCCGCGTCGAATAATGTCGATGTTTTGGCCCTTTGGCCCGGCTGGATCACCGCATTTTTGGCCTTTCGCTTTTTTGACATCACCAAATTTGGCCCAATCGGTTTAGCAGATCGCCGCGGTGACGCATTGGGCGTGATGCTGGACGATGTGATCGCAGGGATCTTTGCCGCACTGGTTGTGGTTGTCTTTGCGGGCATATCGCACGGGCTGTTGATGTCATGAGCGCAAAGGCGATTTTGCAGCTTGCCCGCACCAAAGGCGTGATGATCGCCACAGCCGAAAGCTGTACCGGCGGCATGGTTGCCGCGGCCCTGACTGACCTACCGGGTTCATCGGCGATATTTGATCGTGGTTTTGTCACATATACCAATGCCGCGAAAATGGACCTGCTTGGCGTCAGCGCCGAAACTTTGCGCGATTTTGGCGCTGTATCAGAACAGGTCGCCATGGAAATGGCCAATGGCGCACGTGCTGCATCCCAAGCTCAGATTGCAGTTGCCATCACGGGTATCGCAGGCCCAGGTGGATCAGACCACAAACCCGAAGGGCGCGTTTGTTTCGCGATCACCTCTGCGCAATCCGATACCGTTGCTGAAACGATTGAGTTTGGCGCACAGGGCCGCGATGCGGTTCGACGGGCGGCGCGCGATCATGTGTTAAAATTAATCTTGGACCGATTGAACGAATACCAAGACGCATAGATTTCGGGCATTTTTCCGAATTTCCGCCTATAAATTAATCAATTCATGTCTCGGCCGTCTCATTACCGCCTATTTTCGCAGCAAACGCTTTGATTTCCGCCTCATTTCGCTATGCACAGCATCAACTTTCGACATGAGGATGAAAATATGAACGGAGCTGATACAGCATGGATCATCGTCGCAACGGCCCTAGTGCTGTTTATGACGTTGCCTGGACTTGCGCTTTTCTACGGTGGCTTGGTGCGCGCGCGCAACGTGCTGAGTGTGTTTATGCAATGTTACGCGATTGCCTGTTTAATGAGCATTCTGTGGCTTGCCTTTGGATACTCAATCGCGTTCGGCCTAGGTGAAAGCGGGCTTTGGGGCGGTTTGGACAAAGCGTTTTTAATGGGCGTTGACGCGGACAGCCTGTCTGGCACATTGCCCGAAGTTCTGTTCTTTGCCTTTCAAATGACATTCGCGATTATCACACCTGCCCTCATCGTGGGCGCGTATGTGGAACGCGTTGGCTTTGGCTTTGTTCTGGTTTTCTCAGGTCTGTGGATGCTGTTGTGCTATGCACCCGTCGTGCATTGGATTTGGGGCGGCGGCATGTTGGCCGACGGCGGTATTTTTGGCGACACAGGGACGCGTGACTTTGCGGGTGGCATTGTGGTTCACGAAACCGCAGGCATCGCCGCATTGATGATTGCGATCTTCTTGGGACCACGCAAAAACCGCACAACACCACCGCACAATCCCGGCTATGTGATGATCGGTGCCGCCATGTTGTGGGTGGGCTGGTTCGGCTTTAATGGCGGATCACAGCTTGCAGCCGATGGCGGCGCTGCGATGGCATTGACGGTCACGCATATCTCGGCTGCGACCGCATCTCTGACATGGGCGCTGTGGGAAAAAATCAAATACGGCAAAGCGTCATTGGTTGGTATCGTCACAGGCACAATCGCGGGTCTGGCCTCAATCACCCCTGCTTCAGGCTTTGTTGGCCCGATCGAGGCACTCATCATCGGGGCAGTCGCGGGCATCATGTGCCAAGAGGTGGTCAATTTTGTGCGCAACAAGCTAAAGATCGACGATACATTGGATGTCTTTGCGGTGCACGGCGTCGGTGGCATCTTTGGCACGATCATGATCGCGGTCTTTGGCGCGGGCACATGGGCGGCACAATTGGGGGCCTTGGCCATCGTGGGGCTATTCACAATCGTCGTGACGTTCGTTCTGATCAAAGTGGTATCTCTCGTCACACCACTGCGCGTTGATGCAGAAACAGAAACCAACGGCTTGGATCTGAGCGTTCACGGCGAACGCGCCTATGAAATGAACAGCTGATCACAAAAGATCTGTATAAAGACAAAGCCCCGCATCAAGCGGGGCTTTTTTCATGCTCTGATCCTACCCGATCCGAATATGATATTTCACTTTTGCAAAAATACTCACTAAAAAACGCGCGGGCCGAAGGCGCGCGCGTTTGTCGGATCGCGCAAGCGATCCGAAACCATGAATGCGATCACCCTGTGGCTTTTTCTTCCAACATCATCCATTCGTCTTCGGCCGCGGCCAAGGCCGTTTGGCGTTCAACCAAGGCCTCCGTCGCCTTTTGAAACTTCAATGGCTCTTTCACATAGAGGTCAGGATTCGACATGAATTCCTCTAACTTCGCGATTTCGGCCTCAAGGCGTTCGATAATCGCGGGCAGCTTTTCCAAGCGATGTTTTTCTGTGTAACTCAACCCCGCCTCTTTGGGCTTTGGTGCGGTGTCTTGTTTCTCTTTCGGCTTTTTTGGTGCGGCCCGATCTTCGGGCGCGTTGACCGGTGTGCGCTGGGATTGATAATCGCTCCAACCGCCGGCATAGACTGTGGCCTTGCCATCGCCTTCCATTGCAACCGTCGTGGCTGCAACGCGATCCAGAAAATCACGATCGTGGCTCACCAAAAGAACGGTACCGTCATAGGTATCCAACAGCTCTTGCAGCAGGTCCAATGTTTCAACGTCCAGATCGTTCGTTGGTTCGTCCAAAACCAAAAGGTTGCTTTCGCGCGCCATGATTTTAGCCAGCAAAAGACGTGCCTTTTCCCCGCCACTCAGCGATCTGACGGGCGCGCGCGCTTGAGCTTCGTCAAACAGGAATTCTTTCAGATATCCGATCACATGTTTTGGCGTGCCGCGGACCATGATTTGATCGGCCTTGCCCGACACACGCATCGCAGGATCCCCCGTGAGGCTGTCCCACAAAGACATATTGGGATCCAGCTGCGCACGTGATTGATCAAAAATCGCCGGTAACAGGTTGGTGCCCAAATCAATGGTACCAATGTCTGGGGCGACCTCGCCCATCAGCATCTTTAGCACAGTGGTTTTGCCAACACCGTTTGGCCCGACAAAGGCCACGCGATCCCCACGTTGCACGGTGATCGAAAAATTCGAAACGATGGTTTTACCGTCATAGGCTTTACCGAGCCCTTTGGCCTCGACAACCTTGCGACCCGATTTTGGCGCGCTGGCCAATTCCATTGCAGCCGCACCTTGGCGTTTGATCTGATCCGCGCGTTCTTGGCGCAGCGCATTTAAGGCGCGCACGCGGCCTTGGTTTCGCTTGCGGCGCGCTGAGATGCCTTCGACGGCCCAACGGGCTTCGGATTTGATTTTCCGATCCAATTTATGGCGTGCCATATCTTCGTCGTCCCAGATTTTGTCGCGCCACGCTTCAAACCCTTGAAAGCCTATTTCTTGGCGACGCACCTGCCCCCGATCAATCCACAGCGTGGCACGCGTCAAGGCGTTCAAAAACGCGCGGTCGTGACTGATGATGACATAGGCGGCGCGTGTGGATTTCAATTCTTCTTCCAACCACGCAATGGCTTCGATGTCCAAATGGTTCGTGGGCTCGTCCAGCAACATCAATTCGGGGGCTTCGGCCATCAACTTTGCCAGTGCCGCACGGCGACGTTCGCCGCCTGATGCCGTGGACACGGGGCGATCGGGATCGAATTTCAACCCTTCCGACGCGCGTTCCACGCGATAAAGCTCGCCCGCTTCCAATCCAGAAGACGCATATTCCCCCAATGTGGCAAAGCCGTCCATTGTGGGATCTTGTTCCATATAGCCAACCGACACCCCCGACGGCACGACGCGCGATCCTGTGTCGGCCTCGACCAGTCCAGCCATGACTTTCATCAAGGTGGATTTGCCCGAACCATTGCGCCCGACAAGTGCGACGCGATCGCCCGCTTGAACGACCAGATCCAATCCGTCAAAGACGGGGTCCCCACCAAAAGTGAGCGAGATTTGCGAAAGCTGTAATAAGGGTATCCGTGACATGGCGCACAGCTACGCCGCGCCATGGAAAAGGTCAAGCCAGCGCGCGCAACAGGCGTTGACGTGCGACAGGAATTTTTGCGATTTCCACTGCTGTGAACAGATGAAAGGTCTGCATGCCCATGTCGATCACGGCGTGATCACTGACCCATCCCCCCATGATCAGATAGGTCCGCAAGAGCGGCGGCATGTATCGCAGGGCGGCAGATTTGTCATAATCGCCCTTGGGCAGCGCAACCGCGTTTTGAGATTTGATAAGGGGTGCGTGATGCTCTGGCGCAAGCGAAGTCATACGCAAATGCGCCAAGGTATCGTGGTAATTCGCGGGATCGGTCCCGCGAAAGGATGCGCATCCAAACAACATCCCGACCTTGTGGCGATCGACATAGGCCGTCATCGCCCCCCACGCCATGCGCAAAACATCCGCGTCGCACACCGTTGGGTCAATACAAAATCGCCCCATCTCAGCCATTGGTTGATCATAGTCATGCAAACGCGCGACATCATAGAACTGTGCAGAATAGGATCTGTCGATCTCTGTGCCGTTCATCAAATGCAAGACCCGATAGGTGCACACAATATCCCCTCGTTCCACATCCTGGACAATAAAATGTCGGCATGTCGCATCAAAGGAATCGCGATCCAAGCCATCCGCAGAGCCAAGGCCAAACGCACGATGGCGCAGGGATTGCGCTTGGGCGATCAGATCTTCAGTTTCGGCAATAAAGGCCCGATAGCGACCGCGTTCAACGTTGGGGGCTGCGTCCATTGTGCACCCCCTTATGTTGTGCACGCGGCATCATCTGTTATCGGATGAATTGGCTGGCGCTTGGTCCGCCGATGCTTGAAATCAAGCGACGGATAAATCCGGCATCCGCGACGCTTGTGCGGGTGACGCGATAATCCAACACCACCACTTCGCCATTTTCCAATCCAAAGCGTTCAACATTTTCAACAACACCTGCAGCGTTGAATGAAATGGCCAGAACTTCGCGGGTTACTTCTTCGGGTTTAAAGATACCCACCTGTTTGAAGCGCGACCGGACATAATAATAATTGCCGTCCTTGATCGCGCCTGATGTCGTTGGCATGCCCAAGGTCTGGTTGACACTGTCGCGCGTGTCGACGCCGACGATCAGCGCGTCTAGGTCTTCTTGCGGGGGCACATAGCCTTGATTGCGGTATTGTGGGCTACAGGCCGCCAATGTGGCCACGAACACCAAAGAAAAACCAATCGTTTTGGATTTCATCAATTCCCCAATCCTCTTGTCATGCCCGCCAATGGGCTTTATTCCGCACATACCTTATTCCACACACGCAGGAAAGGATCAACGCATGACCGCGTCTGCACAAACCGATCACATCCTACGGGTCGCCGATTTAAACGAACGTCGCCCAACTTTGTTCGAATTACAACCCGACTTGGCGCAACTTCGCCAAATCGCGGATGAATTGGGCCTGATATCGCTTAAAAAACTGCGTTTCAAGGGCACGCTCAGCGTCCAAGGAAAACGCGAATGGGTGTTGTCGGCCACATTGGGCGCGACCGTTCAACAAGAATGCGTTGTGACGTTGGCCCCTGTCACCACCCGTATTGATACGCCGATTTCGCGCCGCTTTGTACCCGAAACACAGATTCGCGGCGAAACACAGGATTCGGACGGGATCGAGATGCACGCCGATGATACGCTGGAACCCTTGGGACACTCATTCGATTTGTGGACCATCATGATCGAAGCCTTGGCGCTTGCGCTTCCGGATTATCCGCGTGCAGATGATGCAGCGCTGAATCAGGTCGCGTTTGCCGACAAAGGCATCGCCCCGATGACCGATGACGACGTAAAACCCTTTGCGGGCCTTGCAGCGTTGAAAGAGAAAATGCAAAAAGACGACGGAAATTCCTGAATCCCCCTTGCGAAAAATAAAATCGTCGCTATTTTCGCGGCTTCTTGCGAAATTAGGTTGTACATGGCCTGCATTTGGATATATGCGCCTGATGTACAAAAGATGGAAACATGGGACTACGGTCCCACATTAGATTGAGGTTGAGACCATGGCCGTCCAACAAAACAAAGTATCGAAATCACGCCGCAACAATCGTCGCGCACATGACGCATTGGTTGCAGGCAACCCAAATGAATGTTCAAACTGTGGCGAACTGAAACGTCCGCACCACGTTTGCCCATCATGTGGTCACTATGCAGATCGCGAAGTCGTCGCAATGGCTGACGAAATCGATCTGGACGAAGACGCAGCTTAAGTTTCGGTAACGCGCGCCGATGACCCCCACAGACACAGACACTTCGTCCGTGGCGCAAAGGCGCATCGTTCTAAGCATTGATGCCATGGGTGGCGATCATGGGCCGGCAACTGTTGTTGCCGGTGTTGCCATTTCTGCGCAAAACAATCCGAATCTACACTTTGCCCTTCACGGCCCCGAAGACGAGCTTTCGCAACTGATCGTGAAACGCCCCGAATTGACGGGCCGCGTTACCCTGTGTCACGCGACAGATGTTGTGACGATGGAAGACAAACCAAGCCAGGTTCTGCGTTCCGGAAAAAACACATCCATGTGGTCAATGCTGGAAAGCGCGCGATCTGGCGAGGCGCAAGCCTGTGTGTCTTGCGGCAACACGGGCGCGTTGATGGCGATGAGCATGATCCGCCTGCGCCGCATTCCCGGTGTTGTGCGCCCTGCGATTGCCGTTCTATGGCCGTCACGAAACCCAAGCGGATTTAACATCATGTTGGATGTCGGTGCCGATATTCGCGCCGACGCCAAGGATTTGTTGCAATACGCGTTAATGGGTGTGTCCTATGCCCGTAACGGTCTGGAATTATCGTTACCGCGTGTCGGGCTGTTAAATGTCGGCACCGAAGAACACAAAGGCCGTACCGAATTAAAAGAGGCGCATGAGCTGATCGAAGCGCAGCAAAAGGCCGCTGATTTCAAATTTGTCGGCTTTGTTGAGGGTGGCGACATCCCCGGTGATATCGCGGACGTCATTGTGACCGACGGATTTACAGGGAATATCGCGCTCAAGACAGGGGAAGGCACCGCGAAATTGGTGGGGGACCTTCTGCGCGATTCGTTCACCCATTCAATTTGGTCAAAACTTGCCGCTGTGTTTTCGATGGGGTCTTTGAACCGTCTGAAAAAACGCATCGACCCGCGCCGTGTGAATGGTGGCGTGTTTTTAGGGCTGAACGGGACTGTGGTGAAATCGCACGGATCCGCAGATGCCACAGGCGTTGCGGCCGCGATCCGATTGGCCGCGCAACTGGCCGAGTCGAATTTCCAAGAGAAAATAACCGCACGGGTTGCATCGGTGGTCGCATTGGACCAAGATGCTACAACCTCGGAAACGGACACATAAAACATGACGCCACGCGCAGTTGTAAAAGGCATCGGCCACTATTTGCCGAAGAGAATCGTTCCAAATTCAGAATTTGAAAAAACTTTGGATACAACTGACGAATGGATAACGTCGCGCTCTGGTATCAAACAACGCCATTTCGCATCAGACGGCGAAACAACATCGACGATGGCGATTGCCGCCGCGAAAGCCGCGCTTGCCGATGCGGGGATGATGGCCGATGATCTTGATGCGATCATCGTTGCAACATCGACTGCCGATTTAACCTTTCCCTCTGCCGCGACAATGATCCAAGCGGGCCTTGGCATGACACGCGGCTTTGCCTTTGACATTCAAGCGGTCTGTGCGGGCTTTATTTTCGCGCTTGCCAACGCCAATGCCCAGATTGTGTCAGGTCAGGCAAAACGCGTCATGGTCATCGGTGCCGAGACATTTTCAAGATTGATGGATTGGTCTGATCGATCCACCTGCGTTTTGTTCGGGGATGGCGCGGGCGCGCTGATTCTGGAAGCAGGCGAAGGAAACGGCGATAAATCAGATCGCGGCATTCTGGCGCTTGATCTTAATTCAGACGGGACACATCGTGATATTTTATATGTCGATGGTGGCGTTTCAACGAATTCTGTCGGCCATTTGCGCATGGAAGGAAAAGAAGTCTTTCGCCATGCGGTAGAAAAGCTTGCCCAAACGGCGCATACCGCAATGGACAAAGTGGGCGTCACCGCCGATGACGTTGACTGGATCGTGCCGCATCAGGCAAATATCCGCATCATCATGGGCACTGCACGCAAAATGGGCGTCCCTGCAGAGCGCGTTGTGACCACCGTTCAAGACCATGGAAATACCTCGGCGGCATCGATTCCCTTGGCCCTGTCTGTGGCCAAAGCGAACGGTCAGATCAAAAAGAATGATCTGATCGTAACCGAAGCAATCGGTGGTGGATTGGCCTGGGGCGCGGTTGTCTTGCGCTGGTAGGCGCAAAATCTTTCCATTTTTGCATTAAATATTATCTATTTAGCACCAGATTTTCACCAATTCTGTTGACAGCTTGGGCGACCCAAGACAGAATAATTGGAAACAGGGAAAACAATTATGTCTGAAAAAACTTTAACGCGCATGGATTTGAGCGAGGCCGTTTTTCGTGAAGTCGGGCTGTCTCGGAACGAATCTGCAGAACTTGTCGAAACCATCTTGCAACATATGAGCGACGCTTTGGTAAATGGTGAACAGGTTAAAATTTCATCCTTTGGAACATTCAGTGTTCGCGAAAAAAACGAACGCGTGGGGCGCAATCCAAAAACGGGCGAAGAGGCACCGATCCCGCCGCGTCGTGTTTTGACCTTCCGTCCATCACATTTGATGAAAGATCGCGTCGCTTCGGGAAAGAAATCCTAAGCGAAAGGTAAAATACTATGGCTAAATCTGCGGATGCATTTCGCACCATAAGCGAGGTTGCTGAATGGTTAGAAATACAGCCGCACGTTCTGCGGTTTTGGGAAAGCAAGTTTAGCCAAATCAAACCCACCAAACGCGCGGGGGGACGACGGTATTATCGTCCCAAAGATATGCTTTTTATCGGTGGATTGAAAAAACTTCTTCACGAAGATGGAATGACCATCAAAGGCGCGCAAAAATTGATCCGTGAACACGGGATCGGGCATGTTGCGGCCTTGTCTCAACCTCTCGAAGATGGGTTGGACGCAGCCGTGACCCTTGATGATGCGCCTGACAACATTCATGACGACGTGCCGGAA